>SMUY01391102.1_pt1 | contig 36444 bp, 33 predicted proteins | sample 2456441 | NCBI WGS metagenome assembly SMUY01 (sample SAMN11095931, study PRJNA526329) | marine sediment metagenome | biome: Marine sediment; feature: Surficial sediment; material: Deep marine sediment; isolation source: Hadal surficial sediment | place: Pacific Ocean | collected 2014-11 | depth...
AAGGACAGGATCATGAAGGTTCTCAATTCCCTCAAGTCGGCCAAGACCCGCGATAAGAACTGCCGCGTCGTGCGGCGCAAGGGCCGCGTCTATGTGATTAACAAGCGCAACCCCCGCTTCAAGGCCCGCCAGGGCTGACCGGCTTCCAGGGCCGGCCTGGGGACGCCGCCCATGGGGGCGGTTTTTTTGTGGCTCCGGCCCGACTCAGTCCTGGATGGTGTGGATGCGCAACACGTTGGTCGCGCCGGGCGTGCCGAAGGGAACGCCGGCGGTCACCACCACCTTCTGCCCTTTGTGCACGAAGCCTTCGCTGCTGGCGAGCCGCGCCGCGCGGCGCACCATCTCGTCGAAACTGCGGACGTCCCCGGTGACCACGGCGTGGACCCCCCAGGCCAGCGCCAGCCGCCTTGCGGTGTTGCGGTTGCCGGTCAGGCAGATCAGCGGTACATCGGGCCGCTGGCGCGCCGCGCGCAGGGTGGTCGAACCCGATGTGGTGTAGGTCAAGATGGCGGCGGCCGAGATGGTATGTGCGACCGTCCGGGCCGCCGCGGTGATGGCGTCGGCATCGTTGCCCAGCGCCTCCTCACGGCTTGCCTCGGTGATGCTCCGGTAATGGGGGTCCCCTTCGACCCGGCGGATGATCCGTTCCATCATGGTGACGGCGGCCGGGGCATGGGCGCCGACGGCGGTTTCCGCCGACAGCATCACCGCATCGGCGCCGTCGTAAATGGCGGTGGCCACGTCCGAGGCTTCCGCCCGGGTCGGCGCCGGCGAGCGGATCATGGATTCCAACATCTGGGTGGCCACGACGACCGGCTTGCCGGCCTCGCGGCAGTGGCGGATGATCTGTTTTTGCACCGTCGGCACGGCCTCGGGCGGCATCTCCACGCCGAGATCTCCGCGCGCCACCATGACCGCGTCGGAAAGCGCGACGATTTCATCCAATTCATCCATGGCCGAGGGTTTTTCGAGCTTGGCCATGATGCCGGCGCGGCCCTTGACGATCTTGCGGAATTCGGCCACGTCCTGGGCGCGCTGGATAAAGCTCAGCCCCACCCAATCGGCGCCGTTGTTGAGCGCGAAACGCAAATCGCGGCGGTCCTTCGCCGTCAACGCTTTCATCGCCAGGACCGTATCGGGGACGTTGACTCCCTTGTGGTCCGAAAGCACGCCGCCGGTCACCACCCGGGTCTCGGCGTAATCGCGGCCCCGGTGTTCGACGCGCAGGCGCACCCGTCCGTCATCGAGGAGGACGTGGTGTTTGGGTTCGAGCGCCGCGAACACCTCTTTGTGAGGAAGAGAGACGCGGCGTCCATCGCCCGGCGCCCTCGACATGTCGAGCCGGAATTTCTCGCCGGTCCTCAAGGTCGCCTGGCCGCCACCGAAGGTGCCGATACGCAGCTTCGGTCCCTGCAGGTCGGTCAGGATGGCGATGGGCCGGCCGTGCTGGCGTTCGATTTTGCGGACGATGCCGATCAACGCTTTCAACTCGTCATGGGAGCCATGGCTGAAATTGAGCCGAAACACATCGGCGCCCCGCCGGTGTAGGGTCTCGATCTGGCGCGTGGTTCGGGTGGCCGGCCCCAGGGTGGCGATTATTTTGGCGTTGCGGCGGCGGCGCATGGCCGCACACTAGAGCACTGGCGGGCCAAATGGAACCATTTGGCCGGGGTGATTTTACGCATCAGCGCCGACGCGGCCCGATTGATCGGCCGACGCCGCTATGGTTATAGTTGGCCCATGGACGTCGTTCTGGCAAGGAGAGTTGGATGGAAATGCCCGCCCCCGACCAACGCATCATTTCCCGGCGGCGGCAGATCGCGCGGTCGTTGCGCCGGCTCGTTCCCGCCGATGCGGTGATCGACCGTGCGGCCGAACTTTCGGCCTATGAGAGCGATGGTTTCACCGCCTACCGCCAGAAGCCCCTGATCACGGTTCTGCCGGCCGATCGCGACGAGGTCGCGGCGGTCTTGCGGTATTGCGCGGATGAAGGCATCAAGATCGTTCCCAGGGGCGCGGGCACGTCGTTGTCGGGCGGCGCCCTGCCGCTGGCCGACGGCATCACCCTGGGGCTCGCCCGGCTCAACCGCATCACCGATATCGACTACCCCAACCGCGCCGTCACCTGCGGGCCCGGCGTCACCAATCTCGCCATCAGCACCGCCGTCGGCGCGCGCGGCTACTATTACGCGCCGGACCCCTCCAGCCAGGTGGCCTGCACCATCGGCGGCAACGTGGCGGAAAACGCCGGCGGCGTGCACTGCCTGAAATACGGGCTCACCACCAACAACCTGCTAGGCCTCGAGCTGGTGATGATGGGCGGCGAGGTGGTACGCCTCGGCGGCAAGCAGTTCGACGCCGCCGGGCTCGACCTGTTGGGCGCGATGACCGGGTCCGAAGGGCTGCTCGCAATCGTGACCGAGGTCACGGTTCGCATCCTCAAAACCCCGGCCCGGGCGGTGGCGTTTCTCGCCGGTTTCGATTCGGTGGAGAACGCGGCCCGCTGCGTCGGCGAGGTAATCGCCGCGGGCATCATCCCCGCCGCCATGGAAATGATGGACGGCCCCGCCATCCGGGCCGCCGAAGCCTTCGTCGGCGCCGGTTATCCCACCGAGGCGGAAGCCCTTCTCATCATCGAGGCCGACGGGCCGGAGGTCGAGGTGGCGGCGGCCACGGCGCGAATCGAGCTCATCGCCCGCCGCGCCGGCGCTACGACCTTCCGGGTGAGCGGTTCGGAAGCCGAACGCCTGGCCTTCTGGGCCGGACGCAAGTCCGCCTTCCCCGCGGTGGGCCGCCTGGCGCCCGATTACTACTGCATGGACGGCACCATTCCCCGGGCCAGCCTCCCCCTGGTGCTGACGCGGATCACCGAGTTGTCCCGGGAATACGGGCTCGCCGTCGCCAATGTGTTCCATGCGGGGGACGGCAATCTCCACCCGCTGATCCTGTACGACGCCAACAAGGACGACGAGCTGCGCCGGGCCGAGGCCTTCGGCACCGACATCCTGCGCCTTTGCGTCGAGGTCGGCGGCGTGCTGACCGGCGAGCATGGCGTGGGCGTCGAAAAGCGCGACCTCATGGCTGAGGTCTTTACCGAGGACGACCTCAAGCACCAGCAGAGGCTAAAATGCGCCTTCGATCCCGACGGCCTCCTCAACCCCGGCAAGGTGTTCCCGACGCTCCACCGTTGTGCCGAGCTGGGGCGGCTTCACGTCCATCGGGGGCAAGTGCCCCACCCGGAACTCGAGCGGTTCTGAGGGCGCCGTGGACAGGCTCATCGAACCGGCGGACGAGGACGGGCTCAGGACCGCCATAGCCGATGCGGTGGCGGACAAGCGGACCCTGGCGGTATCCGGCCAGGGCACCAAGGCGGGCCTGGGCCGCCCGGTCGAGGCCCAGGCGCGGCTGTCGGTGGCGCGGCTCTCGGGGATCGTCCATTACGCGCCCGACGAGTTGGTGATGGAGGCGGGCGCGGCGACGCCCATGGCCGAGATCGAGGCGGCATTGGACGAATGCGGCCAGCAACTCGCCTTCGAGCCCCCGGACCTGGGGCCGCTCTACGGGCAGCCGCCGGGAGGGGGTACCATCGGCGGCGTCATCGCCTGTAACCTGTCGGGTTCCAGGCGGCCCTTCGCCGGCGCCGCGCGCGATCATGTGCTGGGAATCAGGGCCGTCAGCGGGCGGGGCGAGGTGTTCGCCTCGGGCGGGCGCGTGGTCAAGAACGTCACCGGTTACGACATGTCGAAGCTGTTGACGGGCTCCTATGGTACCTTGGCGGTGCTGTCCCTTGTGACCTTCAAGGTGGCGCCCCGGCCCGAGGCGACCCGCACCGTCCTCCTGTTCGGCGAGACCCCGGCCGATGCGGCCGCCACCATGGAGGGCGCGGTGGACGGCCCGTCGGATATTTCCGCCGCCGCCTACCTGCCGCAAAAGGCGGCGGCGCGTTCCGGGCTCGATGATGTGGCCCGGGCCGGCGGGCCGGTGACGGCGCTGCGCCTGGAAGGAAGCCGCGAAGGCGTGGCGGAGCGGACGGTGGCGTTGCGGGCGGCGTTGGCCACCTCGGGCGAGACCGAGGAACTTCACGGCCGGCGCAGCCGGGTGTTCTGGGCGGAGTCCGGCTCGGGCGTGCTGCTGCCCAAAGCCGGCGAGGGCGGGGACATGGTTTGGCGTCTTTCGCTGCCCCCGGCCCAAGGGATCGCCGGCGGCGGCATGATCCAACAGGCGCTGGGCGGCGAGGTGAGCTTCGATTGGGCGGGCGGGCTGGTCTGGTGTGCCCCGGCGCCGGCGGAAAATCCCGAGGCCGTCGAAGGGGGGGCGGAAGAGCTGCGCCGGATCGTCATCGAGCACGGCGGCCACGCGACCCTGGTGCGGGCGCCCGAGGCGGTGCGCCGCCGGGTGCCGGTATTTCAACCGGAAGGGGGTGCCCTGGCGGCGTTGACGCGGCGGGTGAAGGAGAATTTCGACCCCCGTGGCGTGCTCAATCCCGGCCGCATGTTCGAAGGACTCTAAGTATGCGAACCAGCTTCACCGAGATTCAACTTGCCGATCCCCGCATCCGCGCCGCCGACGGTATTTTCAGGGATTGCGTTCATTGCGGGTTCTGCTTGCCGGCCTGCCCCACTTATCTGCTCACCGGCGATGAACTCGACGGGCCCCGCGGCCGCATCTGGCTGATCCGCGACCTTCTGGAAGCGGGCGCGGAGACCGCCGCCGCCGCGCCGCCGCCGCCCGATCCCTCGATCGTGACCCATTTGGACCGCTGCGTCGGATGCCTCGCCTGCATGCCCGCCTGCCCGTCGGGGGTCGATTACCGGAGCCTCATCGGCATCGCCCGCGACGTGGTGGAAGAGCGCACCCGGCGTGGCCCGTGGCAGCGATGGCTGCGCGCCATGCTCGGCCGGGTGCTTCCAAATCCCCGTCTTTTCGCCATCCTCATGGGAATGGTCCGGCCCTTGGCCCCCTTGCGCCACCTGCTGGGAGGCACCCTGGGCGCCGGGCTGGCCTTGGCCGCCGGCGCCACGGTCCGCACCGAACGGGTCGCGCCCGGCACCTATCCTCCCGAAGGGCCTCCCCGGGGGCGCATCGCCATGATCACCGGTTGCGCCCAATCCGTCCTGGCGCCGGAGATCAACGGCGCCTTGATCAGGGTCCTCAACCGCGCCGGCGTCGAGGCGGTGGTGTTGGGTGACGCCGCTTGCTGCGGGGCGCTCAACGAACATCTGGGCCAGGGTGCGGCGACCCGCGCCCATGCCCGCAAGGTGATCGACCAGGTCCTCATCCAGGCCGATGGAGCGGGCTTGGACGCGGTGGTCCAGACGGCCTCGGGCTGCGGCACGTTGATGAAAGCCTATGGCGGCCTGTTCGCCGGGGACCAGGAGTGGGAAGCCCCGGCGCGCCGGGTGGCGGACATGGTGCGTGATGCCGGCGAGTTCCTCGACGGGCTCGGGCTGTCTTATCCGCCCCCGGGCCCGGCCCGGCGCATCGCTTGGCAGGCGCCATGTTCGCTCGCCAACGGGCAAGGGGCGGCGGGTTTTGGCGGCGGACTTCTCCGTGACGCCGGGTTCGAGGTGGTGGAGCCCGCCGAGGGCCCGGTTTGCTGCGGGTCGGCCGGCACTTACAACCTCACCCAGCCGAAAACCGCGTCGGTTTTGGGCGCCGACAAAGCGCGCTCCCTCAATGGCCTCGCGGCGGATGCCGTGGCATCGTCGAATCTCGGTTGCATGGTGCAACTCGCCCCCCGCCTCGAAGCGCCGGTGGTCCATGTGGTGGAACTGATCGACTGGGCCCAGGGCGGGCCGGCGCCCCGGGTGCTTGGCTGGTCGCCGCACCATGGGTGAAATTTGGCCCGGAAGTGCTCTAGCCCTTGGCACTAGCGAAACAAAGCGCCATATCTAATGAACGAGAGGAGATCCCCATGGACGATCAAACACGGACGGAGCTTGAGGCGGCGGCGTTCCGCACCCTGGTGGAACACCTGCGCAGCCAACCCGAGCTCCAGAACATCGAGCTGATGACCCTGGCCGGGTTCTGCCGCAACTGCTTGTCCAAATGGATGAAGGCGGCGGCCGACGAACGGGGGATCGAGGTGGACTTCGAAGCCATCCGCGAGAGCATTTACGGCATGCCCTACGACCAGTGGAAGGCCAAGTACCAGACCGAAGCGACGCCCGAACAAGCGGCTGCCTTCAAGGCGCATTCGGACTCCGAAGCATCGTAAGATGTGCTCGGGATTCCCCCGGCGGGACACGCCGCCCCCGGGGTGGGCGTCATTCCTTGGGCGGCGCCTCCAGGGCCACCTCCAGGGCTTTCCGCCTGGGCAGGGCGGCGGCCCAGGCCAGCACGCAGATTAGGCCCGCGCCGGCCACTGCCGGGCCCAACCCCACCACCTCGGCCACCAGGCCGAGCGCGATGGCGCCGATCGCCGGCACGCCCCGGAACACCACCGCGTAAAGGGACAGCACCCGGCCCCGGAACTCGCCCGCCACCGCCGTATGCATCAATGCTTGGGTGCCGGTGCCCGAAACCACCAGCATGAACCCTAGAATGACCAAGAAAACCAGCGCGATCGAGAAATTCTCCACCAGGGCGAAAGCGGGCAGGGCCAAGCCCATGACCAGGGTCGTCGACAGCACCACGTTGGTCAGTCCCTTCACCGGCGCGCGGCGGGTGAGCCAGATGGCGCCGAACAGCCCGCCCACGCCCATGGCGGTCAACAACCAACCCAGTCCCTGGGGTCCCCGGGCGAATACTTGGTCGGCGAAACCGGGCAGCAATTCGCCCAGTGGGCGCGACATCATGGATGCCACCACCAGAAGCAGGAGCAACGGTCCGATGCCGGGATGCCGCGCCGTGTAGCGCAGCCCCTCGGCCACCTCGGTCAGCATCCCCCGGCGCTGGGGGGCTTGGCGCTCGACGCGGACCGGGCGGATGCGGAACAGGTTGACCAGGTGCGCCACGAAGGCCACGAAGTTCAGGAAAAAGACCGCGGCCACGCCGAACGGTCCGATCATCAGGCCGGCCAGCGCCGGACCCACCGCCCGGCCGGTGTTGAATATGGTGGAGTTGATGGCGATGGCGGTGCCGAGCTCCTCCTTGGGGACCAGGGTCGGAAAGAACACCATGCGGCCCGCTATGGCGTAGGGCTGATTGAAACCGGTGACCAATGACAGGGCGAAAAGGATCCAGACATTGACCCAACCGTTAACGGTGAGGACACACAGGATTAAGGCGTGCACCATGATGATGCCCTGGGTCAGCCGCATCATCTTGAGCGGCACGGCGCGGTCGGCGGTCACCCCCGCGAAGGGCAAAATAAAAATCCCCGGCAATAGGTCGGCGGCGGCGACGATGCCGAGCCATGTCGGCGAATGGGTCAGCTCCCAGGTCAGCCAGCCGATTCCCGTGCGCTGGCCCCAGAGGCTGATCACGGCCGGAAACAGGGTCGCGTTGAACAGCCTGTGGTCGCGGTAGCGGAGCGCCTGGACGACATGGCTCCAGTTGCCGGTTCGGATCAAGGGCCGGTCCCCGCTCGCGGCGCGGCGCTCTCCAGCGCCGCGGTCATGGCGCCGAGCCGGGGCAGCATCGCCAGCCAAAACGCGATTCCTGCCATTCCCGCCACCGCCACCGGCCAAGCCGGGCCGGTCTGTTCGGCGGCGGCGCCGAGCAGCAGCGTGCCGGCCGCCGGCGCCCCTTGATAGAGGAACGTATAGATCGACATCACCCGGCCGCGCAGGGCGCCGTCCACCACGTTCTGCATGAGATTGAGGATGCCGATCGAGTTGAGGTTCATGAAGAAGCCGATCCCCGCGATCATCACCAAGCCGACCCAGAAGGCATCGAACGACACGAACACGATCATGGTAATGCCGAGCAGGACCAGGCAGTGCAATACGATGGCGGTCATGCCCACCACGCCGTCGCGGGCCAGGAATACGAATCCCGACATCATGGCGCCCAGCCCCATCATCGAGGTCAGCCAGGCGAGGCCTTCCGGCCCGCGCCGGTAAACGGCATCGGCGAACCCGGGCAGCAAGTCGGGCAGCGACCGTCCGGCGAAGGCGGTGATCGCCAGCATCGCCAACAGCGGCCCGATCCCCGCGTGCCCCACCGCGTAACGCACCCCATGGGCGATATTGGAAAACACCCCCTTGCCGGGGCCGGGCCGGTGCTCGCTGCGCAGCATCTTGAGCCGTCCCAGCACCACCAGAAAGACGATGAAGGTCAAGGCATTGAAGGCGAAGGCCGGTCCCACGCCGAAATTGGCGATGATCAAACCGGCCACCGCCGGGCCCAAGAAACGTGCCACGTTGAAGATCAGGGAATTGATGGCGATGGCCGGCGTCAGGTCTTCTACGGGGACCAGATTGGGGACCATGGCAAGCCGCGAGGCGGTGTGATAGGCGTGCATCACGCCGAGCAGAAGGGTGAGGCCCAACAGCAACCCGATCCCCATCAGGTCGGCAAAGACCAGGACGGCGATGGCAAGCGCCTGGCACATCATCGCGAATTGGGACCAGAACGCGACCGAACGCCGGTCCATGCGGTCGGCGAGGTCGCCGGCGATGGGGGAAAACAGCATCATCACGAACATATCGGCGAAGGCGATGATGCCGAGCCAGGCGTAGGACCCGGTCAATTGCCAGGCGAGCCAGCCGAGCGCCACCCGGTGGGTCCAGGTGCCGATCAACGACAGCACGCTGCCGCAGGTGTAGTTCCGGTAGTGGCGATGGCGCATGGCCCGCACGAACCCGGTCAAGGGACTGATAGTGCTCACCGCGCCTGCCCTGGAAACCGATTTACACCCATCAAATCGATTCGATTTGGCCGGAAAGTGCCCTAAGGGCGGCGCGGATCTCCGTGCGGCGTGGCGCGATCTTCTCCACGGCGGCCTGTTTCACGTGGCCGAAGCCGAGTGCCGCCAGCGGGAGGCCCGCAAGTTCAAGGCAAAGGTCGAAACTCTCAGGGTTGAGAGACCGGCAGATGCGTGACAGGTCCTGTTCATACTCTTCCAGCTCTGTCCTCTCAAGCGTGCGGTCAACCGTATTGCGGAAGGGGTCGATGGCGCTCCCGCGCAGGGAACGAAGGGTGGCGAGCAGGCGCAGCACGGGGCGCAGCCAGGGTCCGAAGCGGCGCTTCAACGGATGCCCGGTCAAGGCATCGCGGCGGGTGATCCAGGGGGGCGCCATATGGTAATGGACCCGGTAGCCCGCCTCGAAGGTCCGGTCGAGCGCCGCGCCGAATTCGCCATCGGTGAACAGTCGCGCCACTTCGTATTCATCCTTGGCCGCGAGCACCTTGAAATAGCCCCCCGCCACGGCCTGGGCGAGGCCCTCGCGGCCGGGCGCCCGGGCCCCGGCCATGCGGTCCATTTCCTCGACCATCCCGCGGTAGCGCCGCTCCAGGCTCGGCCCGCCGTAACCGGCCAGGAAATCGGCGCGCGTCTCGGTGAAATCGGCCAGCTCGGGTTCCGCCTTTGCCATCCCCGCGCCGAGCCCCGCGAGACCCGCCACCGCGTCCGGATCGACGGCCGCCCGCCGGCCCCAGAGGAAGGCGTCCCGGTTGTCCGCGACGGCGGTGGCGTTGAGCTCGATGGCCCGCAAAATGGCCTCTTCGGCAACCGGAACGAGCCCCTTCTGCCAGGCGACGCCAAGCAGGAACACGTTGGCGGTGATAGCGTTGCCGGTGAGCCTGGGGGCCAGCTCACCGGCGTCGATCAGGGTGAGCGCAGCGTTATCGAGCCGGCCCGAGAGCGCGGCCAGCAAGGGCTCTTTGGGAAAGCTCCGAGCGGGGTCGCGCAGGAAGGCCCCGGTGATAGTCTCGGCGCTGTTGACCACGGCGCGGGTGCGGGCCTTGTCCATGGCCTTGAGCTGCGGCGTATCGGCCGCCACCACCAGGTCGCAACCGAGCACGGCGTCGGCCTGGCCGGCACCGATGCGGGCCGCGCAGATGGCGTCCGCCTGGCGTGCCAGGGTCACGTGGCTCATGACCGAGCCGCCCTTCTGGGCGAGCCCGGTCTGGTCCATCACCGTCACCGCGCGGCCCTCCATATGGGCGGCGATGGCGATGAGGTGGCCGACGGTCACCACGCCGGTGCCGCCGATCCCCGCGACAAGAATCCGCCAGGGCCGCGCCAGGGTGTCGAATTCGGGCCCGGGCAGGGTCTCGAGATGGGCCGGGATAGCGGGCCCACCCGCGGCGCCGGGGCTATCCCCGGCCTTGCCCCGGAGGCGCCCTTCCACGGTCACCAGGGCCGGGCAGAAGCCGTTCACACAGCTGTCATCCTTGTTGCACGAGGCGAAGTCGATGCGCCGCTTTTCGCCCAAGGGGGTCGATACCGGCACCACGGACAGGCAATGAGAGGCCCGCTGGCAATCGCCGCAGCCCTCGCAGACCCGTTGGTTGATGAAGACCCAGCGGTTGGGGTCCTCCATGGTGCCGCGCCGGCGCCGGCGGCGCTTCTCGGCGGCGCAGGTCTGGTCGAAGATCAGGATGGTGACGCCGGGGCTGGCGGCCAGTTCCGCCTGGGCGCAGTCGAAGCCGTCCCGCCCCATGACCGTGACGCCTCGGGGAAAGCGGTCGGCCTTGGCATAATGACCCGGCTCCTCGGCCACCACGACGATCCGCGCGACCCCCTCGGCGGCGAGTTCCCGGGCGATGGCGGGAACCGTCAACCCGCCCTCGACCGGCTGGCCCCCTGTCATGGCGACGGCGTCGTTGAACAACAGCTTGAAGGTGATGTTGACGCCCGCCGACAGGGCCGCGCGGATCGCCAGCAGCCCCGAATGATAGTAGGTGCCGTCGCCGATATTGGTGAACACATGGGGGGTGTCGGTAAACGGCGCCTGGCCGATCCAGCTCGCCCCTTCGCCGCCCATCTGGGTCAGGGTCTGGGTGTTGGGGTCCGACCACAGCGCCATCGTGTGGCAGCCGATCCCGGCCAGCGCCCGGTGCCCTTCGGGGACGCGGGTCGAAATGTTGTGGGGGCATCCGGAACAGTAATGGGGCGGCCTTTGCAGGACCGGCGCGGGGTCCTTCGGGGGGTCGGGCGGCGCCGACAGCGCGGCGGCCAGGCGCGGGAATTGGCCGCCAAGGTGCCGGGCCAGGGCCCGGGCGACGCCGTCGGGGGTGATTTCGCCCGATAACGGGATCAAGGGGATGCCTCGGGGACCGGATTTGCCGAAGATGCGTGGGCGCGCGCCCTCGGGCGCCTCATAAAGGATGTCGCGGATCTGGGGTTCGACCAGGGCGCGCTTTTCCTCGATGACGATGATTTCATCCAGGCCTTGGGCGAAGTCACGGACGGTTTGACGCACCATGGGCCAGACCAGCCCCGGTTTCAGCAGGCAGATCCCCAAATCGCCGGCGCCGCCGGCCTCCAGGCCGAGAATGCGCAATGCCTCGTTTGTATCGGCCCAGGCCTTGCCTGGGGCGATGATGCCGATGCGGGAACCGCCGGTCTTGCCGATGATGCGATCGAGGCCATTGGCGCGGGCGAAGGCTTCGGCGGCTCTAAGCTTCGGGCCGGCCAGCCGGTGCTCCTGATCGGTCGACTTGTCGGGCCAGCGGATGTGAAGCCCGCCCTCGGGCCCGCCCTCGGTGGTGGTGGCCGCGGCCGGGGAAAAGGCGAAGCGCGCCAGGCCCGCTTCGACGGTGCCCGCCTGCTCGATGACGGCGGAAGAGCATTTCAGCGCCACCCAGCAGCCCGACGCCCGCGACATGGCGATCCCGGCGAGGCCGAGGTCCAGAACGTCCTGGAGATGGGCGGGGGCAAGCACCGGAATCTGGGCGTCGATGAAGGCGAATTCGCTCTGGTGCGCGGTGGTCGAGGAAATGCCGCCGTGGTCGTCCCCGGCCACCGCCAGCACGCCGCCTCGCGCCGCCGTGCCGGCGAGGTTGGCATGCTTGAAGGCATCGCCCGAACGGTCGACGCCCGGTCCCTTGCCGTACCACATGCCGAAGACACCGTCGAACTTGGCGCCGGGGAACAGTCCCACCTGCTGGCTGCCCATCAGCGCGGTGGCCGCAAGTTCCTCGTTGACGCCGGGCTCGAAGTGGATATGCGCTTGATCGAAGGCGGTGCGGGCGGCGGCCAGCTCAAAGTCCAACCCGCCCAGTGGGGAGCCCCGATAACCCGATACGAAGCCGCCGGTATGGAGGCCCGCGCGGGCATCCAACCAGGACTGGGTCAGCAGCACGCGGACCAGCGTTTGGATGCCCGTCAGGTAGAGGCGGTCATGTGCGGCCTCATAACGGTCTTCGAGGCTGAACTCTGCCATGGGCATTGGGTTCCGGTCTCCCTTTCACTTAGGTACTAACCTTCCCGGCGGCGCGAGGCAATGTCCCAAATTCGTCGTGAGGGGTGATTTTGCCCGCCGAGCGGGCTATAGGGTGGGGGATTTGGCAAGGAGGGGCGATCCGCCCATGACCATCCTCGTGACCGGCGTCGCCGGTTTCATTGGCTACCACGTCGCCGAGGCGCTGATGGCGCGCGGCGACGACGTGATCGGCATCGATAATCTGAACGATTATTATGATGTCGCCCTGAAAAAGGCGCGCGTCGAACGGCTCGAGACCCATCACGCGTTTACCTTCAAGCGGCTCGATATCGCCGATTACGGCGCCATGGTGGTGCTTTCGCGCAGCCTCGGCGGCGTCACCGGAGTGGTCCATCTCGCGGCCCAGGCGGGGGTACGCTATTCCCTGGTCAACCCCCAAGCCTATGTGCGCGACAATATCGGCGGGCATCTCAACGTCCTTGAGACCTGCCGCCGTATGGAGGATCTCGGCCACTTGGTCTATGCGTCGTCCTCTTCGGTCTACGGGGCCAACGAAAAACTGCCCTATTCGGAAGAGGATCCCGTGGACCGGCCGGTCTCTCTCTATGGCGCTTCCAAGAAGGCCGGCGAGTTGATCACCTATTCCTACAGCCATCTTTACGGAATTCCGGCGACGGGGCTCCGGTTCTTCACGGTCTACGGACCCTGGGGCCGGCCGGACATGGCGTACTACGCCTTCACCGAGGCCGTCATCCGCGGTGAGACCATCCATGTCTTCAACCACGGCGACATGCGCCGGGATTTCACCTATATCGACGATGCGGTGGCGGGGGTCCTTGCGGCGCTCGACCGGCCACCGGAACCCGGCCAAGGTGCTGCGTCTCACAGGGTTTACAACATCGGCAACAACCAACCGGTGGAGCTGCTGCGGTTCATCGAATTGATCGAGCAGGCGGTCGGCAAGAAGGCCGACCTCAAGATGGTGCCGATGCAGCCGGGCGACATCAAGGAAACCTACGCCGACATCGCCGCCGTCAGCCGGGAACTCGGTTTCGAGCCCACCACTTCGCTGGCAACCGGCATTCCGCTGTTCGTTCGGTGGTACCGGGACTACCACGGCCACTAGTTTACTAGGACCGGTAGAGCGCCTCCAGGCTTTCGCCGTAGATGCCCATGAGAATGTGGCGGCGCACCTTGTGGGTGGGCGTCATTTGGCCATTTTCGACGGTGAACGGTTGATCGGCGAGAATGAAGCGGCGCACCCGCTCGATAGGGGCGAGGGCCGCGTTCGCCCTTTCCATGGCCGCGGCGACGAGCTCCCTTGCGGCGCTCGACCGGCCATCGGCGGCGGCGCCCTCGGGCACGATGACCGCGACCAGATGGGAGCGCTTGTCGCCGAACACCATGGCCTGGGAGATTTCGGGCTCCAGGGTCAGGAAGCCCTCCACCCTTTGGGGCGAGATATTGTCGCCGCCCGAATTGACGATGATGTCCTTCTTGCGGTCGGTGATCCGAAGATACCCGTCCTCGTCGAATTCGCCGATATCGCCGGTATGCAGCCAGCCGTCGTGCACCGCCTCGCTGGTGGCTTCGGGCCGGTTCCAATAGCCCTGCATGACCAATTCCCCCCTGACCAGGATTTCGCCGTCGCCGGCGATGCGGCACTCGAGCCCGGCGATGGGCGGACCGACGGTGGCGATCTTGATCTTATCCGGAGGGTTGCAACTGATCACCGGCGCCGATTCGGTCAGGCCGTAGCCCTGGAGGATATTGATGCCGAGGGACAGGAAGAACATGCCGACTTCCGGGTTGAGCGGCGCCCCGCCCGAGACCATGAACCTGAGCCGGCCGCCAAACCGCGCGCGGACCTTGTCGCGCACCAGCCGTTCCAAGACGATATCCAGGAGACGCTCCCAGGGTGTGAGGGTGCCGGGCGCCTCGAAGCGTTTGCGGCCGATCTCGAGGGTGCGCTGGAACAGCGACCGGCGCGCTGGAGAGGCTTGCGCCACGCCCAGCGTCACCCGGTTCTTGAACACCTCGTAGAGGCGCGGCACCGCGGTCATGATGGTGGGGTGCGCGTCGGCCATGTCTTGGGTGATGGTGTCGGTCCCCGCCGCATAATAAATCTCCGCGCCGATGGAGATGGGAAAGAACTGGCCGGCGGTATGTTCGTAGGAATGGGACAGTGGTAGGAAGGACAGGAACACTTCATCGCCGAGGCCGGCATTCCGGAAAACGCGATGGATGCCCTTGCAATTGGCGAGGATCGCGCCATGGCTCAGCATCACGCCCTTGGGCACGCCGCCGGTCCCCGACGTATAGATGATGCACGCCGTATCGCTGCGCGCCCCGGCATGGGGCGCGGCGGGCTCCTGGGCCAGGAGGTCGTCCCAGCCATGGAGCTCGAAGCCGAGGCTCCGGTCGACCGCCACCGGTTCCATGGTGATGACATGGCGGCAGCGATCGGCCCGGGCGGCACCCGGCATCAGCTTTTGCGCGAGGGCCGCCGTCGAGACGATGACGGCGCTGGCGCCGGAATCGGCGAGAACGTGGTGGTGGTCGTCTTCGGTGTTGGTGGTGTAAGCCGGCACGCTGATGGCGCCGGCGGCCATGATGGCGTGATCGGCGATCAGCCATTGCGGCCGGTTTTCCGAAACGATGCCGACCCGGTCGCCGGGATTGATGCCGAGCCCGGCCAGCCCCGCGGCCAGGCGCAGCACCTGGTCCGCAGCTTCGGCCCAGGTGATGGTGCCCCAGCCCGCATCGCCATCGCCGCCGCGCCCATGGAGAAAGGGTTTGTCGCCCAGCCTCTCGGCCTGGGTGAACAGCAGGTCGGTGAGCAGTGCCGCCTTGGCGGGGTCGACGGATTGGGAGCTTGGTTCGGTCATGGATGCCTGAGGTCCCTTGGCTGCCGGTCTCTGTTTTGAATTATAATGCGCGCGTCGGCCCTTTGCGCCAAGCCGCAGCATCGAAGGAGGAGACCATGAGCCCACCCCGCCCACAAGCCGCCATGGCCAAGACGACCAGAGCCAAGGCGCCCAAAGCCAAGGCGCCCAAAGCCAAATTCGGGGCCGGGAAAGGCATCGGCAGATTGCCGCGCTGGAACCTCGGAGACCTCTATTCCGGGCGCGGCTCGACGCGCCTCACCGGCGACCTCGCCCGCGCCCAACGCCGGGCGCAGCGCTTCGAGAAACTGAACAAAGGGCGGCTCGCCCGCTTGTCGGGCAAGCGGCTGGGTGAAGCGGTGGCCGAGTTCGAGGCCATCGACCAGGCGCTGGGCAAAATCATGTCCTACGCCCAGCTGCTCCATGCCGCCGACGTCGCCGATCCCCGCATCTCGCAATTTTACCAGACCATGTCCGAGCGCGTGAACGCCATCGCCACCCGGCTGCTGTTTTTCACCCTGGAACTCAACCGCCTGCCGGAACCCGCCCTTCGCAAAAAGCTCGAAAGCCCGGCGCTTAAACGCTATGCCCCCTGGGTGCGCGATGCCCGGGCCTGGCGGCGGTTTGAGCTGGCCGACGACATGGAGAAGCTGCTCCATGAAAAATTGCCCTCGGGGCGCGCCGCCTGGGTGCGCCTTTACGACGAGACTCTGGCCGACCTGCGCTTTCCCATCAATGGCAAGTCTGCGACCCTGGCCGAGGCGCTCAACCGCCTGTCGCACCGGTCCGCCGCCACCCGCCGCGCCGCCGCTGCGGCCATCGGCAAGGTGCTGGGCCGGCATGGGCGAACCTTCGCGCTGATCACCAACACGTTAGCCAAAGATAAGGAGGTCGAGGACCGCTGGCGCGGATTCGAGGGTCCGGCCTCGGCGCGCAACCTTTCCAACTACGTGGAAGACCAGGTGGTGGATGCCCTGGTGGGGGCGGTCAAGCGCGCCTATCCCCGCCTTTCCCACCGTTATTACCGGCTCAAGGCGCGCTGGATGGGCAAGAAACGCCTGGATTATTGGGACCGCAACGCGCCGCTGCCCAAGAGCCAGGACCCGACCATCCCCTGGGCCGAGGCCAAGTCCATGGTGCTGGAGGCCTATGGGACCTTTTCACCGGACATGGAGCGCATCGCTGCGCGCTTCTTCGACGGCCGCTGGATCGACGCCGGGCCCCGCCCCGGCAAGGAATCGGGCGCCTTTTCCCATCCCACCGTGCCCACGGTCCATCCCTATATCCTGATGAACTACCAGGGCAAGAGCCGCGACGTCATGACGCTCGCCCACGAACTGGGCCACGGGGTCCACCAGATTCTGGCGGCCCCCCAGGGACATCTGATGGCGGCGACGCCCCTGACGCTGGCCGAAACCGCGTCGGTGTTTGGCGAGATGCTGACCTTCCGCCGGCTGTTGGCGCGGCAAACCAAACCCGCCCGGCGCCGGGCGCTGGTCGCCGGAAAGGTGGAGGACATGCTCAACACGGTGGTGCGCCAGGTTGCCTTCTTCGACTTCGAAATGCGCGTGCATACCGCGCGCAAAGAGGGCGAACTCACCGCCGATGACCTCTCGGAGATCTGGTTGGCGGTGCAGGGCGAAAGCCTGGGGCCGGCCATCAAGCTGTCGGGCGATTACCGCTGGTTTTGGACCTATATCCCCCACTTCATCCATTCGCCGTTTTACGTCTATGCCTATGCCTTCGGCGATTGTCTGGTGAATTCGCTCTATGCCACCTATGAGGCGGCGCCGGACGGGTTCGCGGCGAAATACCTCGCCATGCTCCGGGCGGGCGGCACCCTGCGCCACCGGGAATTGCTGAAACCCTTCGGGCTGAACGCCGCCGATCCCGCCTTCTGGAACCGCGGCCTGGCCATGATCTCGGGCCTGATCGACGAGTTGGAGTAGCGCCCTAGCGCCCGGTGCCCGGGTCCCGCATGCAGGCGACCGGGGCTTCGGAATCTAGTTCTTTCCCCCGCGCCGATCAATTCGCGGTGAGGGGGCGATTGCGGCCTTGGCAAAGGGCCGCCGATTGGGCATTGTGTGGCCCGTTTTCGATGAACGACCCACACTCGGGGGAGATCCCACCAAGCACCATGAAACTAGCGATCCCTAGGGAAACCGCCGAGGGGGAGGCGCGAGTCGCGGCTTCGCCGGAAACCGTGAAGAAACTTATCGCCCTTGGCCTCGACGTGGTGGTGGAGGCGGGGGCCGGCGCCGGTGCCTCCCTTGCCGATGATCTATACAAAGCGGCCGGCGCCGCCATCGCCACCGGGGCGGCCGAGATCCTGGCCGATGCCGATATCGTCTTCAAGGTCCAGCGTCCCGACCATGACCAGCTCTCCCACATGAAACGGGGTGCCGTTTTGGTCGCCATGCTCGATCCGCTCAACCGTTCGGGCGACGCCAAGGCATACGCCGCCCAGGGGATCGCCGCCTTCGCCATGGAGCTGGTGCCGCGCATCACCCGGGCCCAAGCCATGGACGTTGTGTCTTCGCAATCCAACCTCGCGGGTTACCGCTCGGTGCTGGACGCGGCCCATGAATTCCGGCGCATCATGCCGATGATGATGACGGCGGCGGGCTCCATGGCGCCGGCGCGGGTCTTCGTCATGGGGGTGGGGGTCGCCGGCCTCCAGGCCATCGCCACGGCGCGCCGGCTCGGCGCCGTGGTGTTGGCCACCGACGTGCGTCCGGCCACCAAGGAACAGGTGGAAAGCCTCGGCGCCAAGTTCGTCATGGTCGAAACCGAGGAGTCCCGGGAGGCGGAAACCGCCGCCGGCTACGCCAAGGAAATGTCCGAGGACTACCAGCGCCAACAGGCCGCGCTGATCGCCGAGACCATCGCCAACCAGGACATCGTCATCACCACGGCGCTGATCCCGGGCCGCCCGGCGCCGGAGCTGGTCAGCGAGGAGATGGTCAAGTCCATGCGCCCGGGTTCGGTCATCAACGACCTGGCGGTCGAGGCGGGCGGCAACTGCGCGCTCTCGGAGCCGGGCCTTGTGGTGGTCCGCCACGGCGTCACCATCATCGGCCATGTCAACGTGCCCTCGCTTGTGGCCGCCGACGCGAGCCACCTTTACGCGCGCAACCTGTTGGCTTTCCTGACCCCCCTGATCGACCAGCAAACCGGCGCGCTCGACATCGACTGGGACGACGAGATCATCAAAGGCACCGGGTTGACCCGCGACGGCGCCGTGGTGCATCCGCAATTGAGCGAAGGAGAAGCCTAGCCATGGAAGCCACAGCGGTGGATCCCTTTGTCTTCCGGCTTGCCATCTTCGTGCTGGCGATCTTCGTCGGCTATTACGTGGTGTGGTCGGTGACGCCGGCGCTGCACACCCCCTTGATGAGCGTCACCAACGCGATTTCCTCGGTGATCATCGTCGGCGCCCTGATCGCCGCCGGTCCCGGCGGGCTCGAGCTGTCGAAGATTTTCGGCCTGATCGCCATCGGACTGGCGGCGGTCAATATATTCGGCGGCTTTGCCGTCACCCAGCGCATGCTGGGCATGTACAAGAAGAAAGAGCGGGAATAGGAGCGCCCCATGACGGCCAATCTCGCGGCGCTGGCCTATGTCTCGGCATCGGTCCTTTTCATCATGGCCCTGCGCGGCTTGTCCAGCCCGGAAACCGCACGCATGGGCAATGTCTACGGCATCGCCGGCATGGTCATCGCTATCCTCACCACCCTCGCCACGCCGGGCGTGGTGTCCTATGCGGAAATCCTGGCCGCCCTGGTGATCGGCGGCGCCATCGGCACGGTCATCGCCCAGCGGATCGAGATGGCGTCCATGCCCCAGTTGGTGGCGGCCTTCCATTCCCTGGTCGGCCTGGCGGCGGTGCTGGTGGCGGCGGCGGCGTTCTACAATCCCGCGGCCTACGGCATCGCCGATGCCGCCGGGGCGCTCAAGTTCGTGAGCCGGATCGAGATGTCGTTGGGCACCGTCATCGGCGCCATCACCTTTTCCGGTTCCATCGTCGCCTTCGCCAAGTTGCAGGGCCTGGTGTCGGGCAACCCGGTGGTGTTCCCCGGCCAGCACCTGTTGAACCTATTCCTCGGCCTGGTCATTGTCGGCATGGGCGTGCTGTTTACCATGGACGCGGTCCCGATGTGGTTCTGGGCCATGGCGGTCCTCGCCTTCCTCATCGGCTTCCTGATCATCATCCCCATCGGCGGCGCCGACATGCCGGTGGTGATCTCGATGCTGAACTCGTATTCGGGCTGGGCGGCGGCGGGCATCGGCTTCACCCTGGAGAACACGGCGCTGATCGTCACCGGCGCCCTGGTGGGGTCGTCGGGCGCCATCCTCAGCTACATCATGTGCAAGGCGATGAACCGGTCCTTCTTTAGCGTCATCCTGGGCGGCTTCGGCGGCGATGCGGGCCCGGCGGCGGGCCCGGCGGCGGGCGAGAAGCCGGTCAAGGCGGGCGCGGCGGAGGACGCCGCCTTCATCATGCGGAACGCCGGCAAGGTGATCATCGTTCCCGGCTACGGCATGGCCGTGGCCCAGGCCCAGCACGCGCTGCGCGAATTGGGCGACCTCTTGAAGACGGAAGGGGTGGCGGTCTCCTACGCCGTCCATCCGGTGGCGGGCCGCATGCCGGGGCACATGAACGTGTTGCTGGCCGAGGCCAGCGTGCCCTATGACGAGGTGTTCGAGTTGGACGCCATCAATTCAGAGTTCTCGACCACCGACGTCGCCTTCGTCATCGGCGCCAACGACGTCACCAACCCGGCTGCCCGGGACGACCCTGGGAGCCCGATCTACGGCATGCCGATCCTCGACGTGGACAAGGCGCGCACCGTGCTGTTCGTCAAGCGCTCGCTGTCGCCGGGCTACGCCGGGGTCGACAACGCGCTGTTCTACCGCGACAACACCATGATGCTGTTCGCCGACGCCAAGAAAATGTGCGACGACATCGTCAAGGCCCTGGGCTAGGGGGTCTACCAAAGCACGGGTTTGGCCACCATCAGCCAGACGATGGCGACAATGGCCGCAAAAGCGGCCAGCCCAGTACGAACCGGAATCTCATACAGTGAGAATAAGCCTCGGCCATAACAAAAGCCGCGCACCCGGGGGTGGCGGCTCCGTTGGCGACCGGTCCTTTAGGGCCGGTCGTCCTTTAAGGGAGGCTAGTAGCCTTCGCGCTCCATCCTCTTGCGCATCAGCTTGCGGTAGCGGCGCACCGCCTCGGCCCGTTCCCGGGCGCGCTTTTCCGAGGGCTTTTCGTAGCTGCGGCGCATCTTCATTTCGCGGTAGACGCCCTCGCGCTGCATCTTCTTCTTGAGCGCGCGCAGCGCCTGATCGACGTTGTTGTCTCTAACCGTTACCTGCACGTTTCCTTCGACTTTCCTTGTTAAAATCCTAGCACGTTTAAACATCACCCAAAGGCGCCCCGCCTCTGGACCGCGGTTTCTATCACTTTCCCCCCTCCATGTGAAGGCCAAAGGTGAGCCGGAAACCGCAGGGTCACCATACCATGTCAACAACCCATTCAACATACCATAGTGTGGCCATAGTGTGGCAAACCCCCGGTTAACAGGGGGTAAAAATAGCAAAAAAGCGCGAATTCCCGCCCCGGCCCCCTTTACCGGGGCCGTGCCCGGCCTCATATTGCGTCCATGGCCATTCTCAAGATCGCCAAGATGGGTGCCCCCGTGCTGCGCGCGCGCGCCCAGGAGGTCCCGGACCCCACGGTGCCGAAAATCCGGGCGCTGGTCGCCGACATGGTGGAAACGCTGGCGGACGCGGGCGGGGTGGGCTTGGCCGCGCCTCAGGTCCATGAGCCGCTGCGCATCGTCATCTTCCACCGGCCCCGCGAGGCCACGGAGCCCGAAGATGCCGCGGATGCCCAAGACATCGAAGAATCCGGCAATGCCGGGGACCCGGCGGCGGACCAGGTAGCGCCCGAAGACGACGAGGATTCCGGGCCGCTTTTCATCCTCGTCAATCCGGTGATCGAGCCTTTGTCCGACGAAACCGCGCTCGATTGGGAGGCCTGCCTTTCGGTGCCGCGGATGCGCGGCGTGGTGCCGCGCTTTACCCGCATCCGCTATTCCGGGCTGGGGCTGGACGGCAAGCCGGTCATCTTCGAGGCCGAAGGCTTTCACGCCCGCGTGGTGCAGCACGAATGCGACCATCTCGACGGCATCCTCTATCCCCAGCGCATGACCGATCTCAGGCTGTTGGGTTTCGACGACGAGCTTGACCGCCATCCCCTCGAATTCGCGCCGGCCGATGACGGCGATCCCGCGCCGGGCGCGGCGGAGGGCGAAGCGGCAATCGCGGGGGGAGCGGGCGCCCCGGGCGCCTGACGGCCGATGGCGAACGAGGCGCCGGAATTGGATCAAGCGCGCGCGGCGATCTTACGCGCGACCCTTGCTCACGTGCCCTTCGACGGCTGGTCTGAGGCGGCCATCGCCGCCGGCATCGTCGACGCCGGCCAGCGCCAAAGCCTGAGCGTTCTCGCCTTCCCCGACGGCCCTTCCGCGCTGGCGGAATACTATTCGGCTCATGCCGATCGGCGCATGGTGGCGGCGCTTGACCTGGACGCCATCGCCAAGATGCCCATCCGCGAGCGCATCATCACGGCGGTGCGCCTGCGTCTCGTCCAGGCCGAGGGCGAACGCGAGGCCCTGAAGGTCTTGATGACCTGGTTCGCTTTTCCCGCCAACCAGGCGCTTGCCGTCAAATGCCTCTACCGCACCGTGGACGCCGTCTGGCGCGCCATCGGCGACACCTCGACGGATTTCAATTTCTATTCCAAGCGGGCGATCCTGGCGGGCGTCGTAGCGGCGACGGTGCTCTATTGGCTGGGCGACGAATCAGAGGGAGCGGCTTCGAGCTTCGGCTTCCTCGATCGGCGCATCGAGGACGTAATGGCTTTCGAGAAGGCCAAGGGCCGGGCCCGGCAATGGCTGGCCGAACTTCCCGATCCCTTCCGCATCCTGCGCGACGTGAGAAGCGGCGGAAAACGCCATGGCGACGGAGACGCGCCCGGAGCCGGACCGGGGTCGCCCAAGCCCTAAGCCCTACGCCAACAATATCAGTCGTCGTCGCCGGGCTCGCGGGCCACCGCCGCGGTCTGATCCGCGCGGAATTGGTCGAGCGCCTTGGCGATGGCGTCGTCGGAGAGCGCCAGCACGGCGGCGGCGAGAAGGGCGGCGTTGATGGCGCCGGCCCGGCCGATGGCCAACGTGCCCACCGGCACGCCACCCGGCATCTGAACCATCGAAAGCAGGCTGTCCATGCCTTTCAGCGCCTTTGATTCGATGGGGACGCCGAACACCGGCAGCGGCGTCAGGGCGGCCGCTATGCCGGGCAGGCCCGCGGCGCCGCCGGCGGCGGCGATGATCACCTTGTAGCCCTGTTCCCTGGCCTGGGACGCGAAGTCGTAAAGGCGCTGGGGCGTGCGATGGGCGGAGATGATCCGGTTGGCGTGTGCGATGCCGAGCGTCCCGAGCGTTTCGGCGGCATGGCGCATGGTGTCCCAATCGGACTGGCTGCCCATGATGATGGCGACGGCTGGCGTGGATTCTGCCATTGGGCCCCTCTCGATCGCGCCTGGAGGCGGCACTTGGGGCGGCGCGCCTGCGCAGGGATTGCGCACATTATAAGTAGGCGCGGCGTTAAGGCAACCGGCCATGCGCGCACCCCGGGCGATGGAATTGGGGCGGCGGTGATGCGCCCTTCACCCGACCGGGCGCCTGGCCGGGCGCCTGGCCGGGCGTTAACCGGTGGGTAAGGTTTTGGCTCTAAGACTTTATTAACCGTTGGTCTGTCCCGGGCCTTTTGCGCCGCCCGGGGCGCGGTTCCCAGTCATAGGGTTCTGTTAGGGGAGTTGAACTGTAATGAAGATCGACGAATCACGGCCCGTCGACGGGAGTGCCGGTGTCGTCCGGCTACGCCCGGCATCGGGCGCCGTCCAGGGTGGCACGGTCAACGGATCCCGCCCGGTGCAGGACACCACCACGGTTTTGGGTATTCCCGAACCCGAGTTCACGCCCCAGGTGCGTGATGCCATCTTTGCCCTGCTGGATGAGGTCGCGAAGCTGCGTCAGGAACTGGAGCAGAGCAAGCAACGCATCTCCCAGTTGGAGAAGTTGGCCGACCAGGACTCACTTGTGCCGATCGCCAACAGGCGCTCTTTCGTGAGCGAATTGTCGCGAATTCTGTCCTTCACCCAACGCTACGGCGGCGCGGTCAGCGTGCTCTATTTCGACATCAACGACATGAAGTCGATCAACGACACCTATGGCCATGCCGCCGGTGATGCGGCTATCGCCCATGTGGCGAACCTGCTGGCCTCGAGCATTCGAGAATCCGATATGGTCGGCCGTTTGGGCGGCGACGAGTTCGGCATCATCCTGGCCAATGCGCCGGAATCGGAAGCGGTCCAGAAATCGGAGCAACTGGGCCGGACGATCTCCGCCACGCCCTTCGACTGGAAGGGGCAGAAGATCACGGTGGCGATCTCGTCGGGTGCCTACGCCCTTCAAGGTGGCGAGGATGCGTCGGCCATGCTGGATCACGCCGACCAGGCGATGTATGCGCAGAAACCGGCGACACACCACGGCGGCTGACCGGCCCCCTGCTAGAGCATTTTCCGGCCCCGCCACGGCGGCCGATCAAGCATAGAAGAAAGGGTATCCCGCTGCGCCATGGTGCCGTGGGCCGAAGCCTGTGCCGTCGAGGTTTCCCTATTGATGGCGCGCGGGCAATTGGGTAATGCTGTGGCGGTGGTATCGCTCACCGGGGAAAGCAATGGCGACGCGCAAGCGAATAGGGATTCTCACCGGCGGCGGCGATTGTGCCGGCCTGAATGCGGTGATTCGGGCGGTGGTGTTTCGCGCCGTCCACGGCCATGGCTGGGAAGTGATCGGCATCCGCCGTGGCACCTTGGGCCTGATGACGCAGCCCCCCGATGTCATTCCCCTTTCGCTTGACATGTTCTCCGGCGAGGTGTTGCGCATGGGCGGGACCCTGATCGGCACCACCAACCGGGGCAATCCTTTCGCCTTCCCCATGGCCGACGGCACCACGGTGGACCGCTCCGAAGATATCTACGCGGGCTACCGGGCGCTCGGCCTCCACGGCCTGATCGTCGTCGGCGGCGACGGCTCGTTCGGCATTCTTGCCCGGCTGGTCGCGGAAGGAGGCCTGGACGTCGTGGGTATCCCCAAGACCATCGACAACGACGTGCCTTTCACCGAAAACTCCATCGGCTACATTACCGCCGTGAATACCGCCACCGAGGCGCTCGACCGGCTGCAGACCACCGCGGCCTCCCATTCGCGGATCATGATCCTCGAGGTGATGGGTCGGGATGCCGGGCATATTGCGTTGGCGGCGGGGATCGCCGGTGGCGCCGATATCATCCTGATCCCGGAAATCCCCTACACCACCGATGCCCTGGCCCGGAAAATCCAGGAAATCGAGACCGCCTGGGACCGCGATTTTGCCCTGGTCGTCGTCGCCGAGGGCTGCAAGACCGAGGATGGGCGCACCGTCACCATCGCCGACGCCCAGGGCCGGCCCCGTTTTGGCGGGATCGGACATTACCTGGCCGACCGGCTGGGCCAGGCGACGGGGTGGGAATCCCGCTTCACCATCCTCGGTCACCTGCAGCGGGGCGGCAGCCCGGCCACCACCGACCGCGTGCTGGGCGCGGCGTTCGGCGTCCGCGCCGTGGACCTCATCAACCAACAGGACTTCGGGCGTGTGGTGGTGTGGCAGAACCGGAGGGTCGCCGATATCCCCCTCGTTGAGGTGGCCGGTATCCACCGCGGTGTCGAAGTCGACGGGCCGCTCATGACGACCGCCCGGGGCCTCGGCATTTCCTTTGGCGACGAATAGGAAAGGCAGGTCCCACCATGGATTTTCCCGACCATCCGTTCTGGGACTTTTCCCTTCAGGTTTACGGCCGTGACGGGGTGGGGGCGGCCTGCATTCATCTGCAGGAGCACCACGGCGTCGACGTCAACGTCATGCTGTTTTGCCTGTGGCTCGGCGAAACCGGGCGCGGCGTTCTCGATGCCGAGGAACTCGCCTCGATCAAGGCGGCCACCGAGCGATGGAACCAAGAGGTGGTGCAGAGCCTGCGCGGCGTCCGGCAGATTCTCAAGGACGGATTTCCCGATGTCCCCCACGGCTTGCGCGAAAGCCTGCGGGGCAAGGTTCTGGCGGCGGAGCTCGATTCCGAACACCTGCAGCAACTGCTTTTGGCGGCATCGGTGGATCGGCAAGCGGCCGGTGGCGCTCTCACCGTCGAGCACCGGGCCGGCGATGGCAGCCGCAACTTCGACCTTTATCTCGATGCCCTCGGTGTCGCCTTCGGGCCGGCCGACACGGTCCATTTCGCCCATATTCTGGGCCAAGCCTTCCCCGGCCTGACGCCGGAACGCGCGCTGGACCTCGCGGAAGTGCTGATGTGATCAGATTTGGCGTAACGGGTGTTGGACTCCGGGCCCGATTGGGGTAGCATTTTGCCATTGGAGTGGGTTCCGCGCCTCCGTGCCGGGGTGGAAAAGACCTGGGGATCGCCGTCGGCCTGAAGCGCATACGACCCGTGTGTTGCTGAGCACGTCTTTCTGCGCTAAGGAGATGCCAATGGCCATGGCAGAGCAAGTCGAAAAGCTGAAATCCGACCACGCCGGTCTTGAACAAGAGATTGAAGAAGAACGTTCCCGACCCCACCCAAATGACCAAACCATCTCAGAACTAAAACGGCAGAAGCTGCGAATCAAGGATGAATTGCAGCGGCTTGCCAATGCCTAAGGCCTGACCGCGGAACGCTCCTCAAGGGGCGCGTTCCTGGGTTCAATTTGGCCCGGAAGTGCTCTAGGCCGGGCGGGGATCTTCGTCGCGGTCTTCCTCGTTCTCCCCGTCGGCACCGGCGCCGGGCTGCTGCGCCGCCGGGGCCTCCTCGGTCCCGGTGCTAACTTCGTCTAACGGCGCCGCGTCGCCGGCGGCGTCTTCATCCTGGCCGGCCGGCGGCGATGCCGGCTCCTCGGCCACGATGCCGGGAAGATCGGTTTCGGCCACGGGCGGAAGTGGGGGACCGGGCCGCTCCATGGGCAGGTGTTCCTGGTAGGGATTGACGGCGCCGGCGGGCTCGAGCGGGACCGCGGCCAGGGCTTCGGCCTTGGTCACCTCGCGCTCGCGCTTGGCGGTTTCCTTAGCCGCCCGTGCATCGGCCCGGGCTTTCCTTTTGCGCGCCAACTGCACTTCGGTCAGCAATTCTTCGTAGGAGCAGATGCCGATATCGACCGGATCCACGGGCGCGATATTGGCGCCCTTCCAATGGGTACGATCGCGGACCGCGTTGATGGTCGTCTTGGTGGTCCCGACGATCCTTGAAATCTGGGCATCGGAGAGTTCAGGGTAATGGCGCAGCAGCCAGGCAATGGTGTCGGGCCGCTCTTGGCGCTTGGCGATGGGCGTATAGCGCGGCCCCTTGGTTTTAGGCGAGGGTCGCGGCGTCTTGGCGGCGGCCATTTCCAGCCGCGCGGTGGAATCCTGCTCGCAGCGTTCGATCTCCTCCTTGGTCAACTGGCCATTGCTCATGGGGTCGATACCGACGATGCCCACGGCAACTTCTTCGTCGGCGATGGCCTGGACTTCCAGCGCATGGAGTTCACAGAAATCGGCGATCTGATCGAAGGTCAGCGCCGTGTTCTCGATCAACCAAACGGAGGTCGCCTTGGGCATTAACGGAGCAACCATGTCTCCTCCTCGGGGGTATGAGCCATTAATGTGATGGGCCCGGGCCTCGTTTCCGTGCCCGGGCCGCCCCACAGTGGTGGCAATAACATTCTGTCAATCATATAGTCTTAACGGAAAAGGGCAAACCCTTCGCTGGAATGCGCTGGACGGCGAGAAAATAGCGGGTGAGACCATGGACGAAGACGAAACCGACCCGAAGGCGGCGAAAAAATTCGAACCGCTGGTGTTCGACACCCTGTCGATCGGGGAATTGACCGCCTATATCGTTGAATTGAAAGAGGAAATCTCCCGCGCCGAGGCGGCGATCGACGCCAAAAGAAGCTTCCGCGAGAGTGCCCAAGATGTTTTCCGCGGTTGATTGCCGTCCAGGTCAAGACATTGTCCAGAAAAATTCGTATTTTGTTAACTTATCGTTAACCACTTACCCTTATTTTGGCACCCAGACAATTCTTCGTCAGGGTTGTTCATTGGACACGGTCCAATCCATTTGACGCCTCCCTGTTAAACTGCAGCCGCCCTCTGGGGCGGCTCTTTTTTTCGCGCGGCCGCCCTCCGGGGCGCCTTTTTTTCGCCAAGGGGAAGTGTTCACGATCCGCGATCAGATCGCCGCCCCGGGCTTCAAACCACGGGGCGGCTTTTTTTTAGGCCTCACGGGGCCTGGTGCACGCCGGGTTAGGCGGCGCGGCCCTCGACGATCTTGGCGACCCCACCGGACTTGATTTCGATGGTCCGGGGCTTGGCCTCCTCGGGCACGATCCGCTCGAGGGAGACGTGCAACAGGCCGTTTTCAAGGTCGGCGCCGTGCACGACCACGGCATCGGCAAGGGCGAAATTCAAATGAAACGCGCGTCCGGCGATGCCACGATGCAGGATCTGACGTTTGGCCTCTTCCTCTTGGGAACGCTTGATTTTTCCCGAAATCGCGAGGCTGTTGTCCTTGACGGTGATGTCCAGGTCGTCGGTGCCGAAGCCCGCCACGGCGACCGTGATCCGGTAGTGGTATTCGTCGGTCTTTTCGATGTTGTAGGGCGGGTAGGCGCTGTCGCCCTGGGGTACGCGGGCGCTCTCCATCAAACGGTTGATGCGGTCGAAACCGACCGTCGAGCGGAACAGGGGAGAGAAATCAAAAGCAGTCATGTCCATATCCTCCTTAGATAAGCAATACGGGTTTGGCAATGGCCCGGACCGTCTCTTGACCGGATCCGGGAGCGGCCCGCAATGGGCGCCGCGTGGAATTTATTTGGGGTGCCGGGGCCGGATTTCAAGTCTCGGCGTACCGGATTTAAAAAAATTATTTTTGTAAATCAATAACTTAACGATTTTACGGTAGGCTATCGCGCCGAATCGTATTGCCGGGGACCGGGATATGGTAATTTAAATCAACCAAGAAGATAGCGAGACGACAGGATGGCGATGCAAGGCGAGGCCCCCACCGCATTTTTTTCGAAGACCTACGATGAAGCGACCGGTCTTCTCATGGAGGCGCGCGACTACCTGGCCACGGAAGAGCACGTCGACCGGGCCGGCCTGGGGTTGGGCGACCGCTTGCGGCTGACCTGCGAGACCATCAGGTTGACCGCGCGCCTCACCCATATCATGGCCTGGCTGTTGGCCCGCAGGGCGGTTTTCGCCGGGGAACTGACGCCGGTGGAGGCGACGTGCCCGCCCTATCTGTTGGCGCGCAATGAAACCCTGGCCGACGGCGATCCCACGGCTTACGAAAATCTGCCCGAGATTCTTTCGGAGCTGATGGATCGCAGCCACCGGCTCTATATCCGCGTCGCGCGGCTCGACCAGCTGGCGCAGCGCACCGCCCACCTCGCGCCGCCCTGGCATTAGGCCGGGCCCCGTCACGCGCGTCGGGCCAAGCGACGGTTCGCCATGCCAAAAAGGCCGGCCCCAGGGGCCGGCCAATGCGTTGGGATAAGGGATTGGGGCGAAAGGGATCGGGCAGGCCTTACTTCAGGCCGAAATCCTGGAACCGCTTGTTGAACTTGGCGAGCTGGCCGCCGGTATCGATGAGACGATGGACGCCGGTCCAGGCCGGGTGAGACTTCGAATCGATATCCAGCTTCAGGGTATCCCCGGGCTTGCCCCAGGTGGACCGTGTCTGATAGGTGGTGCCGTCGGTCATGGCCACCGTGATCTCGTGATATTCGGGATGAATGTCTTTTTTCACGGCCCGTCTTCCATGGTTTTGTCCGCCGGGGGGCGAAACGAGGGGCTTTAATATCCATTGGGGGGGTTCAATGCAAGGAAAATGCTCTAGATTACCGCCCCTGGCAGGGCCGCGGACCCGCGCCCAGGAGCCCCAACGCGGGAATAGCCCCCCATGAGCATGGCACCTTCCAAGAGTTCCATTGAAGACGGCGACGGGCTGGGGCCCCCGAAAGGGCCGCTTTCGGCCTTACGCCAGCTGTGGCGCTATGTCGCGCCCTATCGCCTTGCCGTCATCGGCGCGGTACTGGCGCTGAGCCTGGCGGCGGTGACGGTTTTGGTGGTCGGTATCGGGCTCCGGATGCTGGTGGACCAGGGCTTCACCGGCCAGGACGCGGGGCTGCTCGACCGTGCCCTGTTGGGGTTGTTCGTGGTGATCGTGGTTCTCGCCATCGCCACTTATTCGCGTTATTCGCTGGTCTCCTGGCTGGGCGAGCGGGTGGTGGCGGATATCAGAAAGCTGTTGTTCGGCCACGTGTTGACGCTGGATTCCGCGTTCTTCGAGATCACCCGGGTGGGCGACGTGCTGTCGCGGATCACCACCGACACCACGCTTCTACAGGTTATCATCGGCTCATCGGCCTCGGTCGCCATGCGCAATCTGCTGTTGTTGTCGGGAAGCTTGGTGATGCTGGCGGTGACTTCTCCCAAGCTCACCTTGATGGTGGTCTTCATCGTCGCCGCCGTAGTCGCGCCCATCGTATTCATCGGCCGCCGGGTGCGGCGTTTGTCCAGGACCAGCCAGGACCGGGTGGCCGATGTCGGCGCCCACGTGGAGGAGAGCCTGAATGCAGTCCGTACGATCCAGGCTTTTTGTCACGAGGATATCGACCGGGACGATTTTTCCGGCCGGGTCGAGGACGCCTTCGGCGCCGCCGTGAGACGGATCCGGGCGCGGGCGGCGCTGACCGCGGTGGTCATTATTTTCGTCTTCAGCGGGGTCGGGACGATCCTGTGGATCGGCGGCCATGATGTGCTGGCGGGGCGCTTGTCGGCGGGCGAACTCTCGGCGTTTGTTTTTTATTCGATTTTGATGGCCGGGGCGACCGGCGCCGTCAGCGAGGTCGTGGGCGACCTGCAGCGCGCCGCCGGCGCGATGGAGCGGCTGACCGAGTTGCTGGCCGTCCGGCCCGGCATTTCCGCGCCCGAGAATCCGGTGTCCATGCCGGTCCCGCCACGGGGCGAGGTCAGTTTCGAGCATGTCACCTTCCATTACCCGTCGCGGCCCGAAATGGCGGCGTTGAGCGATTTCAGCCTGACCATCGGCAAGGGTGAGAAGCTTGCCCTGGTGGGGCCGTCGGGCGCCGGCAAGTCCACCGTATTCCAGTTGCTGCTGCGGTTCTACGACCCCGATCAGGGACGCATCGCCTTCGATGGGGTCGAGCTTAGGAACACCGATCCCAGGGAGTTGCGCGAGCGCATCGGGCTGGTTGCCCAGGACCCCGTGATCTTTTCCACCAGCGGCCTGGAAAACGTTCGCTACGGCCGGCGCGACGCCAGCGACGAAGAGGTTCGCGCCGCCGCCGAGGCGGCCGCCGCGGCCGATTTCCTCGATGCCCTCCCCCAGGGCTTCAATACCTATCTCGGCGAAAAGGGCATTCGCCTATCGGGCGGCGAGCGCCAGCGCATCGCCATCGCCCGCGCCATACTGCGCGACCCCGCATTGTTGCTGCTGGACGAGGCGACCAGCGCCCTTGATGCGGAAAGCGAGCGTCTGGTCCAGCGGGCGCTGGCCCGTCTCATGGCGGGGCGCACCACGGTCATCATCGCCCACCGGCTGGCCACGGTTTTGGAGGCCGACCGTATCGTCGTCATGGATGAAGGCCGGATCGTCGCCCAGGGCACCCACCAGGATCTGATGGCCGAGGGCGGGCTCTACGCCTATCTCGCCGATCTGCAATTCGACGTCGATCGGGTCCGGGCCGGCGGGCTGGGGCGCGATGCTCTCAGCGCTGGGTGAGCTTCAGTTCGATGCGCCGGTTGCGGCGGTGGGAGGCTTCGGTGTTGCCCGGGTCGATGGGCTGATAACGGCCGAAGCCGGTGGCGGCGAGGCGGTTCGCGTCGACCCCTCGTGAAATCAGGAACCGTACCACCGACAAGGCGCGCGCGGTGGAAAGCTCCCAGTTGGACGGATATCTGGCGGTGGAGATGGGTCGGATGTCGGTATGGCCGTCGACCCGGAGCACCCAGTTGAGGTTGGCGGGGATCTTCGCCGAAATTTCCTTGAGCGCCCCGGCTAGGCGCTGCAACTGGGCCATGCCCGCCGCGTTTAACGCCGCATCCCCGCTCGCGAACAGGACCTCGGACTGGAACACGAAGCGGTCGCCGACCACCCGAACGTCGCTGCGGTTCCCCAGCACCTGGCGCAATTTGCCAAAGAATTCGGAGCGGTAGCGCGACAGCTCCTCGACCTTAGCGGCCAACGCCGCGTTGAGTCGCCTGCCCAGATTGGCGATCTGGATGTTCTGTTCCCGCGCCTTCTTTTCGGACGCACCAAGTACCGCCGCCAGCTTCGCCAATTCCTGGCGCAGGGCGGCGATCTGGTTATTGAGGAGCACCGCGCGGCGGCGCTGGTCCAGTTCGGCGGCGCTCAGCTCCTCGATCCGGATATCCCGCGCCTTGAGCTCCTTCTGGGTGAGCAGGGTCCGTTGGCGTTGATCGGCAAGCTGGGCGACGAGTTCCTTGGAGCGGTCCCTTAGCGCCCCGGCGTCGGCCCGGGCATCCTTGAGGCCGGCGGCGAGGGTGCCGACCCTTTGCTCGAGCGTCTTGCGCAGCTTGCGGAGGGCGGCGATATCGACCTTGAGGCTGACGATTTCCAGCAAGCGCACGCGGACCATTTCCTTGCCCGCCGAAATCTCCTTCAAGGCCACTTCCATTTCACCTTTGAGGCGCCGGGCCTCGGCCTGGGCCTCGGCGGCGGTGGCCTGAAGGTCGGACAGCCGGAGCGTCAGCCTGTCCCGCTCAGTGGTAGACGCTTGGAGCTGACTCGATAGCCGGGACACGGTGCCGCGCAGTTCGACATTGGTGCGCCGTTCCATTCCCAATACTTCGGTCAATTCCGCGATGTTGGTCTCAAGCCGCATGAGAGCTTGGTCGCGGCCCGTCAGAAGTTCGGACAGGAAGAACTGGGCGAGGACGAAAACGGTGAGCAGGAAAATGATCACCATCAGCAAGGACGCCAAGGCGTCGACGAATCCCGGCCAAATATCGGCGGTGGGTGATCGTGATCGGCTTGCGAGACCGGCCATCGAACCTTAGCTGCCGCTCCGGCCCTGGGCCTTGCTGCTGCCGGCGGCGATGGTTCGGGCCAATAGCTTGATCTCCGACCGCAGCTCCTCGGTGGCCTGCCTCCTCCCGGTGGAGGTCTCCTCCAACAGACGGGCGAGATAAACCTCGATATTGCGGATGTGGCCGCGGCTGGCCTCGTCGAACCCGCCGCCTTCCGTGGCCGCTCCTAGGCGTTCGAGCACGGGGTGAAGCTCCATCTGGCTTTGGGCGAGCTTGGTGAGAAGGGCTTGTTCCGCCTTCATCTGGTCGCTCAGGGTGGTCAGCTTTTCGGCCAGTCGGGTGAGCGCCGCGGAGGTCGAAATGCGGCCTTCTTCGCCGCGGGCCAAAATCCGCTGCAGCGAATCGAGCCCTTCGGCGGTCTGTTCCAGGAGCGCTTGCACGTAATCGGGCACGCCGCCGTCGCCGCCGAAGGCCGGCGCCGGCGCGGTCAGCCGCGTCAGCCCCGACAGCCATTCCTCGAGATCGTTGTAAAAGCGGTTTTGAGCCTGACCCGTTTGCAGGTCGAGGAAGCCGAGGACTAAAGACCCTGCCAGTCCGAACAGCGACGATGAAAAAGCCGTGCCCATCCCCGAAAGCGGCGCGGTGAGCCCTTCCTTGAGGCGCGCGAAGGTGTCGGTGAGGTCGCCGCCGCTGCCGAGTTCGAGGCCGCCGATCACGCCGGACACCGAATTGATGGTGAGCAACAATCCCCAGAACGTGCCCAACAGACCGAGAAAGATGAGCAGGCCGATCAGGTAACGCGCCAAGGCGCGCGATTCATCCAAGCGGGAGGCAATGGAATCCAGCAAAGACCGCATGGAGCCGGCGGTTAGGCGGAGCGGTCCCTGGCGCTCGCTCAGCATGGTCGCCATGGGCGCCAACAGCCTTGGCATCGGAATGTCGCTGTCCTCACCCATCGAGGATGGCCGCCCGTGGGCGTCCTGGCGACGCCGATAGGCGGTGATCCAGGCGGCTTCGTGGCGCAGCACCACCACCTGCCGGAAAGCGTAAGCGATGCCGAGGAACAGGATGCCCAGGATCAGCCCGTTAAGGGCCGCATTGGCCATGAAGGCCCGTGCCAGGGGCGGGTACAGGAACCCAGCCACGGCGGCGACGGCGGCGAGAAAGAACGCCATGCGTTTGAGGTAAGGTTCCAGCCTGAACATGTCTCCTGCCTGGGGATGCGCGGGGGTTCAGCCTACGGCTTCGGCCCGCTTATGGCTGGTGGGAACGGCGTTCGCGCTCACCGGGTGAATACCAAGAGGTCGACACGGTTGGGGACGCCGTCGGCGAACTTGGAGCCCAGCGCGCGGACATCGATTCGCGTGGCCTTGACGCCGCGCTTGATCAAATGGGAACGGACCGCCAACGCCCGGCTAAGGGAAAGCCGCCGGGCCTGGGAAACGGTCCCGGTATTGCCCCGGGCGTAGGCCTTGAGTTCCACCCTGAGCCTCGGGTTCTTGGCCAGGGCCGCCGATACCGGCCCGAGGATGGCCTGGCCGTCCGCTTCCAAGCGGGCCGAGCCAGGCGCGAACAGGATCCGCCGCTTGGAGCCGGTGGCGACCGGCCCAAGTCTGGGGATGGAAGCGACCTGCTTGCGTGGGCTTTTGGCCTTGGCCGGGGCCGGTGTCGTTTTCGCCAGCGGCGTGGCGGCAACGCTTGCGCGCGGTGCGGCGGCGACCGGCGGTGATGGAGGCGGCGGGACGGCGGGCGCGGCGGTGACCCGCCGCGGGGCCGGGGTCGGCTTGCGCACGGCCTTGGGCGGGGCCGGCATCGGCGGGATGGCGGTGCGTAGGGGCGCGGCGGTGGGTTTCGGTTTCTTCATCACCGTCGGCGGCGCCAGGGGCGGCGCTTTCAGGTTCGCGGTGGCCCGCGACTTGGGTTTGGGCCTGGTCCGCGGCGGAACCACACCCTTGGCCGTGCCGCGCCGTTTACCGGTGGGCTTCGCCTTGGCCGGAGAGGACATTTTCATCTTGGGTTTGGCCCGGGGCTTGGCCACCGGCATCACCACGGAGGGCTTCGGCACGATCGACGGGGCGGCGGCCGTCCGGCGTGTGGACCGGCGGGCCGGTCGACGCCGCGGTTTGCGTAACCTGGTGCGCTTCCCCATAGTTCCTGGCTGCCGCAGGATGATGCGCTGTCCGGGTTTGAAGATGCTGCCGGGAAAAAGCAGAACCCTTTGCCTGGGTGAGGCCCCGCCACTATTGCCGTCGAGCACCGAGAGGTCCACCTGGACCGGGCTTCCGCCGCGATTGCCAATAACCACCGTCTGATCCTGGGCCAGGGCAGCACCGGTGATCCCGGTGAAGACCAGGGCGACGGCGGCCAAGCCCGGCACGGCAAGGATTGGGGTCCGCCGGCGCGATGTGGTGAAGGTCATGGCAGGGCAACTCCCTCGGTAAGGGCCTGTTGGGGGCGGGGCAATCATGTGTCGCGCGTGAAAACCCATACCGCACAATAGACTAACGACGGCGGCGCAAACAACTGCCTTCCCCGGCGCCGGCCCCGGCCCCGGCGATGTCAGGCCGGCCCGGGTTCAGCGGCCTCGAGGACACGGCGCAAGTCCGCGTGAAGGTGATCGTTGGCGGCGACGATGGACCCGGTTTCCATCATGGCCGATCCGCCGCCCAGTTCCGAGACGAATCCACCCGCTTCGCGCACCAGCAGAACACCCGCCGCCAGGTTCCAGGGTTCCAGCCCTTCCTGCCAGTAGCCATCGAAGCGGCCCGCTGCCACGTAGGCCAGATCGAGCGCCGCCGAGCCGAACCGGCGCAGGCTGCCGGCTTTGGCCAGGAGCGCCGCCGCGTGGGCGAGAAGCGCTTGGCGGCCGGCCTCGTCAAGGGTGGGCCAGCCTATGGCGAAGAGCGCTTCGGCCATCGCCCGCCGCCCCGAGACCCGCATACGGCGGTCGTTGAGATAGGCGCCCTGGGCCTTATCCGCCCAAAAGGATTCGTCGGTGAGGGGATTGTAGACGAGCCCGGCGATGGTCTCGCTCCGAACGCGTCGGCCCGGAGTGAAGTCGCGCTCGACGGCGATGGAAATGCAAAAGCGCGGGATGCCATGGAGGAAATTTTCGGCACCGTCCAGGGGATCGACAATCCAGCGATGCGCGCCGTCCCGGCCGGCGATCTCACCGCCATCTTCGGTCAGGAATCCAAAATCGGGCCGCGCCCGGGCCAACTCCTCCCTGAGCAAGGCCGCCGATTTGAGATCGGCGGTGATGACGAATCCGCCCGGCCCCGTGGGGGAGGCCTGCAGCTGCTCCACCTCCCCGAAGTCACGAATCAAACCGCGGCCCGCCTTGCGGGCGGCCCGCTCCATGACGTTGATTAGGGGGGATTTAACGACCATTAGCCCTTGGCTCGTTCCACGTAGGTGCCGTCGGCGGTCGCCACGACGATGCGCATGCCGGTCTCGATATGGGGCGGCACCATGACCCGGCTGCCGTTGTCCATTTGCGCCGGCTTGTAACTGGAAGCGGCCGTCTGGCCCTTGATCACCGGGTCGGCCTCGAGGACGGTCATGGTGATGTGTTCGGGCAGGGTGATGGAGAGCGGCTCGCCTTCATAACTTTCCACCTTCACCATCATTCCGTCCTGCAGATAGGCCGCCTGGTGGTCGTCGATCATGTCCTTGGAGAGGGCGATCTGCTCGTAGGTTTCGGTGTCCATGAAGGTGTAGCTGTGCTCCTCGGCGTAAAGGTATTGATATTCCTTCTGGTCGAGGCGCACGCGCTCGACGCTTTCCGATGAACGGAATCGTTCATTGAGCTTGGTGCCGCCGCGGATGTCCTTGAGCTCCACCTGGAGATAGGCGCCGCCCTTGCCGGGCTGGGTGTGCTGGGTCTTAACCGCCACCCATAGGCGGCCCTTGTGCTCGATCACGTTGCCGGGACGGATGGCGTTGCCGTTGATCTTCATGGTCGCACCTTGATGGTCGCAGCTTGGAAATCTAGAGTATTTTCCGGCTAAATTGAACCATTCGACCGGAAAATGCGCTGGTGGCTTATGCCGAGATGGCCTGGGCCT
>SMUY01443797.1_pt1 | contig 36287 bp, 41 predicted proteins | sample 2456441 | NCBI WGS metagenome assembly SMUY01 (sample SAMN11095931, study PRJNA526329) | marine sediment metagenome | biome: Marine sediment; feature: Surficial sediment; material: Deep marine sediment; isolation source: Hadal surficial sediment | place: Pacific Ocean | collected 2014-11 | depth...
TGTTGGTCCGGCGCTTGGCCAGCACGGCGTCAACATAATGGAGTTCTGCAAGGCATTTAATGCGGCGACCCAGGGCACCGAGCCGGGGATGCCGATACCGGTCGTGATCACGGTTTACAGCGACCGCAGTTTCACGTTCATCTCCAAGACTCCGCCTGCCGCCGTTCTGCTGAGAAAAGCCGCCGGCGTCCAGAAGGGCTCGGGCACGCCGAACACACAAAAGGTTGGCAAGGTAAATCGTCGGCAACTCGAGGAGATTGCGACGACCAAGATGCCGGATCTGACCGCGGCCGATATGGATGCCGCTGTGCGAACCGTGGCGGGCACCGCCCGGAGCATGGGCATCGAAGTCGAGGGGGTGAACTGATGGCCGCGATGAGCAAACGCAGAAAAGCTGCGCACGATAAAATTGATTCGACAAAGGCGTACCCGATCGATGATGCTCTGTTGCTGATCAAACAGTTCGCGGCGAAGTTTCCGGAAAGTATCGATGTCGCGGTGAATCTCGGCGTCGATCCGCGTAAGTCAGACCAGGTTGTGCGTGGTTCGACCGTGTTGCCGAATGGCACCGGCAAGACGGTTCGTGTCGCAGTATTCGCGCAGGGCGACAACGCCGAAAAAGCGAAGGCGGCGGGCGCCGATATCGTCGGATTCGAAGATCTCGCAGCGACCATAAAGGCTGGTGAGCTGAATTTCGATGTTGTCATTGCGACGCCCGATGCGATGCGCGTGGTCGGACAGCTTGGCCAGATACTCGGCCCGCGCGGTCTGATGCCGAACCCGAAAGTGGGCACCGTGACAGCAGACGTCGAGACGGCGGTAAAGAATGCCAAGTCCGGTCAGGTCCGTTACCGCACCGATAAGGCGGGCATCATTCATTGCTCAATCGGTCGCATGGACTTCGAGGTCCCTGCGCTGAAGGAGAATCTTGCGGCGCTGCTTGGAGATCTCAACAAGGCCAAGCCGGCGTCGTCGAAGGGCGTGTATGTCAAGAAACTGACCGTCTCGGCGACGATGGGTCCCGGTATTTCCGTGGACCGGAGTTCAGTCGATGCCTGATCGGGCTTTACCGAGGTGTCAGTCGATCGGGCCTGTGTCGGCGCCTGATTGAATTAGTGCTGCGGCGCCTTCGGGCGGCGCGGCATTGAGCCGAATGGAATCGGCGATCGTCGAAGACCGCAGGTGATCAGCCTGACCGCTGATCTTAATAGTCACCTGCGCAGATGGTGTTACCGGAGTCAGAACTACTGGCAATGGTTGCCATCCGATATGGGGACGGATGTTCCCCAGGGGGGTGAGGCTCGCTTCACCCATGTGTGTAACCGTAGGCCAGGAGAAATTCATGGCACTGAGACTCGAAGACAAGAAAGCTTTTGTCAAAGAGGTAAACGCGGTTGCGGGCAACTCTGTGACGGCTGTTGTGGCCAATTACAGGGGCTTGTCCGTTGCAGAGATGACGGAATTGCGCAAAGAAGCGCGCAACGCCGGGGTGTATCTGCGTGTTGTCAAAAACACGCTGGCGCGCCGAGCCGTCGAAGGCACTGATTTCGAGTGTATTAAAGACACTTTGAAAGGGCCAATTCTGCTCGCGTTCGCCAAAGACGATCCAGGTGCCGCTGCCAGGGTCATCAAGGATTTCGCCAAGGGGCATGATGCTCTGCAGGCGGTATCGCTGTCGATCAACGGGCAATTGTTGCCAGCATCCGATCTCGAGCGTTTGGCGGAGCTGCCAACGTTCGATCAGGCGCGCGCAATTTTGCTCGGCGTGATGATGGCGCCGATGACCAAGCTGGCACGGACTCTTGCCGAACCGTCTGCGATGCTCGCGCGGACTTTGTCCGCACGTGGCAGCCAGGAATCGGCACAGAGAAAGGCATAGGACTGGATGCAATACCTGACTCAGGAACCAAGTTAGAGGAATAGTTGAAATGGCACTGTCAAATGAAGATCTGCTCAAAGAACTGAGCGCAAAGTCAATCATGGAAGTCGTTGGACTCGTCAAAATGCTCGAGGATGAATGGGGCGTTTCTGCCGCTGCACCCGTTGCTGCCGCAGCAGGTCCTGCTGCCGGCGGCGATGCCGGTGATGCGGCCGTCGAAAAAGACGAGTTCGACGTTGTTCTGACCAGTTTCGGGGAGGCAAAAGTTGGCGTCATCAAGGCCGTCCGTGCAATCACGGGGCTGGGTCTCAAGGAGGCGAAGGACGCTGTCGAAGGCACTCCTTCAACGATTAAAGAAGGTGTGTCGAAAGCAGAAGCTGAAGAGGTCAAGAAGCGGCTTGAGGAAGCCGGCGCAAGCGTCGAACTCAAGTAAGCGCTTGAAGCGCTCGCTTTTGATGCAGGACCCGATGGTCCACAAGACGGGCAAGCAGCTGGCCGGATTGCGGTTGGCTGCTTGCGCGCATCTGTAATTCTTGTCTCCGGAATTCGGAAACAAACGTTACAGACATTTTTTGCAAACGTGAGAGTGTCGTCACGAACATGAAGACACTCTCTCAATTGAGGGTATTCTCGAATGGCTTATTCGTTCACTGAGAAAAAGCGCATCCGCAAAAACTTCGGCAAGCGCCCGACGATTCTTGACGTCCCGTATTTATTGTCGATCCAGGTCGATTCCTACGCCAAGTTCCTGCAGTCGGACAAGACAGTCGAAGAGCGTGAGGACAGGGGATTGCACGCGGCGTTCAAGTCGGTTTTCCCGATCGTCAGCTATTCGGGCAACGCGGCGCTCGAATACGTCAGCTATCGCCTCGGCGAGCCGGTTTTTGACGTCAAGGAATGCCAGATACGCGGGCTTACCTATGCGGCGCCAATTCGTGTCAAGGTGCGATTGATAATCTATGACAGAGAAGCCAGCGGCAATCCGAAACCCGTCAAGGACATTCGCGAGCAGGAAGTTTATCTCGGCGAAATGCCGCTGATGACCAAGAATGGCACGTTTGTGATCAATGGCACCGAGCGCGTCATCGTCTCGCAACTCCACCGGTCACCGGGTGTGTTTTTCGATCACGACAAGGGCAAGACACACAGCTCTGGGAAACTGTTGTTTTCGGCACGGATTATTCCGTATCGCGGCTCATGGCTGGATTTCGAGTTCGACCCCAAAGACTGCGTATTCGCGCGCATCGATCGCCGGCGCAAGCTGCCGGTGACAATCATCCTGCGCGCCCTGGGCATGAACAACGAAGAAATGCTCGATCTGTTCTTCGAGACCGACGATATCTATCTCTCGGAGAAGGAAATCAAGATGGGGCTGGTGCCCGAGCGACTGCGTGGTGACACGGCATCGTTCGACATCAAGCTCGGACGCAGGGTGATCGTCGAGGAAGGACGCCGTATTACGGCGAAGCACGTGCGTGACATGTCGAAGTCGACAATCGACAAACTGACTGTTCCGACGGAGTATCTTGAGGGAAAGATTCTCGCCCACGATATAGTCGATACCGAAACCGGCGAGTTGCTGGCGCCCGCCAACGCGGAATTGACTCTTGAATTGATCGAGCAGCTGATAGGAGCCGGCATCGAGCACATTCGCACTTTATATGTCAATGACCTCGATCGCGGCCCGTTTATCTCCAGCACCCTGAATATCGATCCGTCGACCACACGTCTCGAGGCGCTGGTGGAGATCTATCGCATGATGCGACCCGGTGAGCCGCCGACCAAGGAAGCGGCTGAGAACCTGTTCCAGAACCTGTTCTTCAATTCCGATCGTTACGACCTGTCAGGTGTTGGCCGCATGAAATTCAACCGTCGTGTCGGCCGTGAGACTTCGGAAGGCGATGGCGTGCTCGTCAAACAGGATATTCTCGACGTATTGCTCACGCTGATCGACATTCGCAACGGCCATGGCACGGTCGATGACATTGACCATCTCGGCAATCGGCGCGTGCGCAGTGTCGGCGAAATGGCCGAAAATGCGTTTCGCGTTGGCCTTGTTCGTGTCGAGCGTGCCGTCAAGGAGCGTCTGACGCAGGCCGAAACCGAAGGGTTGATGCCGCAGGAGATGATCAACGCGAAGCCGGTGGCGGCTGCCGTGAAGGAATTCTTCGGCTCGAGTCAGCTGTCGCAGTTCATGGACCAGAACAACCCCTTGTCCGAGGTTACGCACAAACGTCGTGTGTCGGCGCTCGGGCCGGGCGGACTGACGCGCGAACGAGCGGGCTTCGAGGTTCGCGACGTGCATCCAACCCACTACGGCCGTGTTTGCCCCATCGAAACGCCGGAAGGACCGAACATCGGCCTGATCAACTCGCTCGCGGTTTACGCGCGCACCAATGAATACGGCTTTCTCGAGACGCCGTACCGGAAGGTCGTCAAGGGCAAGGCAACGTCCGAAATCGAGTACTTGTCGGCGATCGAGGAAAGTCAGTACGTGATTGCACAGGCCAACGCGGAGCTCGATCGGTCCGGCAAATTTACCGAAGATCTCATTTCCGTTCGCCACAACAACGAGTTCACACTGGCTGGCCCGGCTGATATCAATTACATGGACGTCAGTCCGCGGCAAATCGTGTCGGTTGCGGCAGCGCTGATTCCATTTCTGGAGCACGACGATGCCAACCGCGCGCTCATGGGATCGAACATGCAACGTCAGGCGGTACCGACGCTGCGCTCGGAAGCGCCGCTCGTCGGAACGGGCATCGAACGCGCCGTTGCCATCGATTCAGGCGTTACGGTCATTGCGCGCCGTGGTGGCACCGTCGACCTGGTTGATGCGTCGCGCATTGTCGTACGTGTGAATGACGACGAAACCGATGCTGCGGAGTCAGGCGTCGATATCTACAACCTGACGAAGTACACGCGGTCGAATCAGAACACCTGCATCAATCAGCGACCACTGGTCAAGGCCGGTGACAAAATCGCTAAAGGTGACGTGCTTGCAGACGGCCCGTCGACGAACATGGGTGAGCTTGCGCTCGGCCAGAATCTGCTTATCGCGTTCATGCCGTGGAATGGTTACAACTTCGAGGACTCGATTCTGATCTCGGAGCAGGTGGTCAAGGAGGATCGCTTCACGACGATACACATCGAAGAATTGCAGTGCGTCGCGCGTGATACGAAGCTCGGACCCGAGGACATCACGTCGGATATACCGAACGTCGGCGACGCAGCTCTTGCGAAGCTCGATGAATCGGGAATTGCGTTCATCGGCGCCGAGGTGAAGGCTGGCGACATTCTGGTCGGCAAAGTTACGCCAAAGGGTGAGACACAGCTCACTCCGGAGGAAAAGCTGCTGCGCGCGATCTTCGGCGAAAAAGCTTCAGACGTAAAAGACACGTCGCTGCGCGTACCGCCGGGAATGGACGGCACGGTTATCGACGTACGTGTCTTCACTCGCGATGGTGTTGAGAAAGACTTGCGTGCGCTGGCGATCGAACGAGCCGAGCTGGAGAGTGTTCGCAAGGACCTCGATGACACGTTGCGTATTCTCGAAGAGGATATCTACGAGCGTGTAGAGCGCATGCTGACGGGCAAAATTGCCCAGGGCGGTCCGAACAAGCTCAAGTCCGGCTCCAAGATCACGAAAGCTTACCTCGAAGACCTGCCGCGCGAGCGGTGGTTCGAGATGCGTCTGAAAAACGACGACGCGAACGAGCGACTGCAAAAGGCTTTTGAACGGCTGAAGAGTCAGCGCGAGGACTTCGATCGCCGCTTTGAGCAGAAAAGGACGAAGATCACCGCGGGCGACGACCTGGCTCCCGGCGTTCTAAAAATGGTGAAGGTGTATCTGGCAGTAAAACGCCGGATTCAACCTGGCGACAAGATGGCGGGCCGACACGGTAACAAGGGCGTTATTTCGACGATCGTTCCCGTGGAGGACATGCCGTACCTCGATGATGGCACGCCGATCGATATCGTATTGAACCCGCTCGGCGTTCCGTCACGCATGAACGTCGGACAGGTGCTCGAGACGCATCTCGGCTGGGCCGCGAAGGGGCTCGGCAAGAAAATCGACAAAATGCTCAAGGCGCAGGAATCAGTCACAAAGATTCGCCAGTTCCTCGATACGATCTACAACAAGACCGGTGGCCGTACCGAGGATATCAAATCGCTGAGTGACGAAGAGATTCTCGAGCTGGCCGGCAACCTGACCAATGGTGTGCCGACGGCGACGCCGGTATTCGACGGTGCGACTGAGGCCGAGATCAAGACACTGCTGGAACTTGCGGGACTTGATACGTCGGGACAGTCGCAACTGGTCGATGGCCGCACCGGTGAGACGTTCGATCGTAAAGTGACTGTCGGCTACATGTACATGCTGAAGCTCAACCATCTCGTCGACGACAAGATGCATGCCCGTTCCACCGGGCCATACAGCCTCGTCACGCAGCAGCCGCTGGGCGGCAAAGCGCAATTTGGCGGCCAGCGCTTCGGCGAGATGGAGGTCTGGGCGCTGGAAGCGTATGGCGCTGCCTATACGCTGCAGGAAATGCTGACGGTCAAGTCAGATGATGTGCAGGGCCGCACCAAGATGTACAAGAACATCGTCGATGGTGAGCATGAAATGGATGCCGGCATGCCGGAATCGTTCAATGTGTTGGTCAAGGAGATTCGATCCTTGGGCATTAACATTGAGCTGGAGACAGACTAATGAAAGATCTGCTGAAGCTGTTCAAGTATCAGAACCCAGTCGATGACTTCGACGCGATTCGCATTGGTCTGGCGTCGCCGGACATGATTCGCTCGTGGTCGTTCGGCGAGGTCAAGAAGCCTGAGACGATCAACTACCGTACATTCAAGCCCGAACGCGATGGACTGTTCTGTGCGAAGATCTTCGGTCCAATCAAGGATTACGAATGCCTGTGCGGCAAGTACAAGCGTCTGAAGCATCGCGGCGTGGTCTGTGAGAAGTGCGGCGTCGAGGTAACGCAGACGAAAGTACGACGCGAACGCATGGCGCATATCGAGCTTGCCAGCCCGGTCGCACACATCTGGTTCCTCAAGTCGCTGCCGTCACGCATCGGACTCATGCTCGATATGACGCTGCGCGAGATTGAGCGTGTGTTGTACTTCGAGGCATTCGTCGTCGTCGAGCCCGGCATGACCGAGCTCGAGCGCGGTCAACTGCTGACCGACGAAATGTATCTTGATGCACTGGAACAATACGGTGACGAGTTCGATGCGCGCATGGGCGCCGAAGCCGTACGCGAGATGCTGACGACCATCGATCTGCATCGTGAAGTGCTGAAGGTCCGGGACGACATTGGCGCGACGCGCTCGGAGACCAAGATCAAGCGCCTCTCCAAGCGGCTCAAGCTGCTCGAGTCATTCATCGAATCGGGCAACAAACCAGAATGGATGGTGCTGACGGTATTGCCGGTGCTGCCGTCGGATCTGCGCCCGCTCGTGCCGCTCGATGGCGGCCGCTTCGCAACGTCGGATCTCAACGATTTGTATCGGCGCGTGATCAATCGCAACAATCGACTGCGCCGCCTGCTCGAACTCAACGCGCCGGACATCATCGTGCGCAATGAGAAGCGCATGCTGCAGGAATCGGTTGACGCCCTTCTCGATAACGGCCGCCGTGGCCGCGCGATTACGGGCACGAACAAGCGACCGTTGAAATCGCTCGCCGACATGATCAAAGGCAAGCAAGGACGATTTCGTCAGAACCTGCTCGGGAAGCGAGTGGATTATTCGGGTCGCTCGGTGATCGTGGTAGGACCTACCCTGAAACTGCATCAATGCGGCCTGCCGAAGAAAATGGCCCTTGAGCTCTTCAAGCCCTTCATTTTCTCGAAGCTGCAAGCGCGCGGCGAAGCGACGACTATCAAGGCCGCCAAGCGACTTGTCGAGCGTGAGGGCGCTGAAGTCTGGGACATTCTCGAAGAGGTTATTCGCGAGCATCCGGTGTTGTTGAACCGTGCCCCGACGCTGCACCGTCTTGGCATCCAGGCATTTGAGCCGGTCCTGATCGAAGGTAAGGCGATTCAGCTTCATCCGCTGGTCTGCACAGCGTTCAACGCCGACTTCGACGGGGACCAGATGGCCGTGCACGTGCCGTTGTCGCTTGAGGCACAGCTCGAATGCCGTGCGCTGATGATGTCGACGAACAATATCTTGTCGCCGGCCAACGGCGATCCGATCATCGTGCCGTCGCAGGACGTGGTCCTCGGCCTCTATTACATGACGCGATCGCGGATCAATGCCAAAGGCGAGGGCATGATGCTCGCCAATGTTGATGAAGCACGCCGCGCCTACGAAAATGGCGCCGCCGAGTTGCACGCCTTGGTCAAGGTTCGTGTCCCGATACAGGAAACGAGTGATGACGGTGAAGTCACAACGGTCGAGAAACTCGTAGATACCACAGTCGGACGCGCACTGTTGTCGGAGATATTGCCCGTCGGCCTCGATTTCAGTCTTATCGACCGCGCGATGACGAAGAAGGCGATTTCTGACGTCATTAACGCGTGTTACCGCAAACTCGGACTCAAGACGACCGTCGTGTTTGCCGATCGCCTGATGTACATGGGCTTTCGTTTTGCGACGACGGCCGGTATCTCGATCGGCATCGACGACATGGTCGTGCCCGAGAGCAAGCAGGAAATCCTGGCGGTGGCCGAAAGCGAGGTTAAGGAGATTCAGGACCAGTACGCTTCGGGTCTCGTAACCGAGGGCGAGCGCTACAACAAGGTTGTTGATATCTGGTCGCGCACGAACGACCAGGTCGCGAAGGCGATGATGGACAAGCTGGGAACGGAGATCGTCAAGGACGCGCAAGGCAAGGAAGTCGAACAGGAGTCCTTCAACTCCATCTACATGATGGCGGACTCCGGCGCTCGTGGTTCGGCGGCGCAAATCCGGCAGCTGGCCGGTATGCGTGGCCTGATGGCGAAGCCCGATGGCTCAATCATCGAAACGCCGATTACGGCGAACTTCCGCGAGGGTCTCGACGTACTGCAGTACTTCATCTCGACTCACGGCGCGCGCAAGGGCCTGGCCGATACGGCGTTGAAGACGGCGAACTCGGGCTACCTGACACGCCGCCTGGTCGATGTCGCGCAGGACCTGGTCGTCACTGAAGTCGACTGTGAAACGAAAAACGGTGTCGCGATGGCGCCGCTCGTCGAAGGCGGCGACATCGTCGAACCGCTGCACGACCGCGTATTGGGACGCGTGCTGGCGGAAGCCGTACTGATTCCCGGTACCGACAAGGTCGCCTTCGATGCGGGCACGATGCTCGACGAGGCCACGGTTGCCAGGCTCGAAGAACTGTCAGTCGACCATGCCCTGGTTCGCTCGCCGATCACCTGCGAAGTGCGCTACGGCGTTTGTTCGCAATGCTACGGCCGCGACCTGGCGCGTGGTAAGCGCATCAATATCGGCGAAGCGGTCGGTGTAATTGCGGCGCAGTCAATCGGTGAGCCGGGTACGCAGCTGACAATGCGCACGTTCCACATCGGTGGTGCCGCCTCGCGGTCCGCCGCCGCGAACAACATCGAGATCAAGTCGAATGGCACCGTGAGGCTCAACAATATCAAGACAGTTGCACATCACAAGGGTTACCTGATTGCCGTTTCCCGCTCGGGCGAGGTCTCTGTGATCGACGATCTTGGCCGTGAACGCGAACGCTACAAAGTGCCCTATGGTGCGACGATCACGGTGCAGGACGGCGACAAGGTCACGCAGGGGCAGGTCGTTGCAAACTGGGATCCGCATACTCACCCGGTTGTCACGGAAGTTGCCGGTAACCTGAAGTTCGAAGACTTCGTCGACGGCATTGCGGTTGACGAACAGGTTGACGACTTCACGGGACTGACAAGCATTGTCGTACTGGATCCGAAGAGCCGCGGCAGCGCGGGCAAGGATCTGCGGCCCGTCGCGAAACTCGTCGATGACGACGGTGTCGAAATATGTTTCTCGGGTACCGAGATTCCCGCAGTTTATGCATTGCCGGTTGGCGCCATCATCAGCATGAGCGACGGTGCCAAAGTGGCCGTCGGTGACGTCATCGCCCGCATTCCGCAGGAATCGTCGAAGACACGTGACATTACCGGTGGTCTGCCGCGTATAGCCGACCTGTTCGAAGCGAGAAAGCCCAAGGAACCGGCGATCATGGCCGAGCACACGGGTACGGTCAGTTTCGGCAAGGAGACCAAGGGCAAGCGGCGGCTCGTTATCACCGACGATTCCGGTGAGGCACATGAAGAGTTGATTCCGAAGTGGCGTTACTTGAACGTGTTCGAGGGTGAGCAGGTTGTCAGGGGGGAGGTCATCGCCGATGGCGAGCCGAATCCGCATGACATCTTGCGTCTGCAGGGTGTCGAAGAGCTTGCCGATTACCTCGTTCGCGAAATTCAGGACGTATATCGACTGCAGGGCGTGAAGATCAACGACAAGCACATTGAGGTGATCATCCGCCAGATGCTCAGAAAGGTCATTGTTTCCGATGCGGGTGACAGTGTTTATCTTCGTGGTGAACAGATCGACAAGGCACGCTTCTACGAGGTTTGCGAGCAACTTGAGGCCCAGGGCAAGAAGCCGCTGCAAATCGAGCCGATTTTGCTCGGCATCACGAAGGCATCCCTGGCAACGGAGTCGTTCATCTCGGCGGCGTCTTTTCAGGAAACGACGCGGGTTCTGACCGAGGCCTCCGTGCGTGGTCTCAGGGACGAACTCCGGGGTCTCAAGGAAAACGTTATCGTTGGTCGCCTGATTCCGGCCGGTACGGGCTTCGCACATCACGCCGAGCGTCGCCGGACGCGCGAGCAGGATTTCGCGGATCAGTTGCGGGAAATCGACGAAGCGCAGCAGGCTGCGGAGTTGCAGGCCGAAGAGAAGCTGGCCGCGGAAGCCGAAGCAGCGGCAGAAGCCGAAGCGGGCGAGGCCACACTCGGGGCGGTCAAATCGGGTACTGGTCCAGGCACGGGGGCGCCTGCCGAACTTGCCGCGACAGCGGAAGCCACGGAGACCTCCGGGGGCAGTGAGGAAGCGGCAACGTAGCGACTTTAAAAAACAAGGGTTTAGCGGTGTCTGCGGCACCGTCAGCGGGCCAGCTTGACAGCGCTTGGCGCGCGTCTCTAAAATGCCCGCCCTCATGACGAGGGCCCGCCAATGGCGGGCCCTGTACATTCGGGGCAACGGAGACTGAGCCCGATTGGTTCGGCCGCCTGGCGCGCGCGTGTTTTGCGCCTGGATTTTTTTACAAACAGAGGAGAGATCAAGGCCCATGGCCACAGTGAATCAGTTAGTACGCAATGCGCGCGCTTCGAAGCGCGCGAAGAGCACGGTACCGGCGCTCGAGGCCTGCCCGCAACGCCGCGGCGTCTGCACGCGCGTCTACACGACGACGCCGAAAAAGCCGAACTCGGCAATGCGTAAGGTCGCGCGTGTCCGCCTGACCAATGGTTTCGAGGTCACGAGCTACATTGGCGGTGAAGGCCACAACTTGCAGGAGCACTCAGTCGTGTTGATTCGCGGTGGCAGAGTCAAGGATTTGCCGGGTGTGCGCTACCACACGGTGCGCGGCACGCTTGATTGCGCCGGTGTTTCCGATCGCAGGCAAGGTCGTTCGAAGTATGGCACCAAGCGACCGAAGTCCTAGTTTGCTTCGCGACGCTCGCAATGACGTTGGTTCTTGTCACACAAGTCAATACGACGGAAAAATTCGATAATGTCCAGAAGATCACAGGCTCCGAAACGAACGATTCTGCCCGACCCGAAGTTCGGCAGTAACCTGCTCGCTAAATTCATGAACATGATCATGAACGACGGCAAGAAGTCGGTTGCCGAGCGCATCATCTACGGTGCTTTGGATCGTATTTCCGAACGCGAAACGCAGGGTGACGACAAGGCCCTGGAACTTCTCGAGCAGGCACTCGAAAACGTCAAGCCCATGGTGGAGGTCAAGTCGCGTCGTGTCGGCGGCGCCACCTACCAGGTACCTGTTGAAGTGCGCCCGGCGCGCCGTCAGACGCTGGCTATGCGCTGGGTGATTGACGCTGCACGCAAGCGCAGCGAAAAGTCGATGGCGCATCGTCTTGCGCAGGAACTCATTGAAGCGGCCGATAACCGCGGTACGGCTGTGAAGAAGAAAGAAGACACACACCGCATGGCGGAAGCCAACAAGGCATTCTCGCACTACCGCTGGTAAGCCGTTGTTTCCAGTCGAGTATCCCAGGATTTTACCGTGGCCCGCACAACTCCTATCGAGCGCTACCGCAATATCGGCGTCATGGCCCATATTGACGCGGGCAAGACGACGACAACGGAGCGCATCCTCTTCTACACGGGCGTATCACACAAGATAGGCGAGGTGCATGACGGTGCGGCCGTCATGGACTGGATGGAACAGGAGCAGGAGCGGGGCATCACGATTACATCGGCTGCGACGACGTGTTTCTGGCGGGGCATGGACGAGCAGTTCGATGAGCACCGCATCAATATCATCGACACACCTGGACACGTCGACTTCACGATCGAAGTTGAGCGTAGTCTGCGCGTGCTTGACGGTGCTGTGACGATATTGTGCGCAGTTGGGGGCGTGGAGCCGCAGACCGAGACCGTTTGGCGGCAGGGCAACAAGTACAACGTGCCGCGTATGATATTCGTCAACAAGATGGATCGCGCCGGCGCGGATTTTCTGCGAGTCGTCGAGCAGGCGCGCGAGCGCCTCGTCACAAATCCTGTACCGATTCAACTTCCGATCGGCGCCGAAGAGAAGTTTGAGGGTGTTATCAACCTGATCAGCATGCGGGCGATTTTCTGGGACGACAGCGACCTGGGCACGAGCTACGAGGCTCGCGACATTCCGAGCGAGCTACTCGGCGAGGCGGAGGTCTGGCGCGAAAAGATGATCGAGGCGGCAGCCGAGGCCGACGACGAGTTGCTCGACAAGTTCGTCGAAAGCGGCACGCTTGAGCAGGCTGATATCCGCAAGGGTTTGCGCGCGCGAACACTCTCCGGCGAAGTTGTCGTCGCAATGTGCGGGTCGGCATTCAAAAACAAGGGAGTGCAGGCGCTGCTGGATGGCATCATCGAATTCATGCCGGCACCGGACGACTTGCCGGCGGTAAAAGGGATCAACGAGGATGGCAGCAACGAGGAACGTCACGCGGATGACGACGAACCATTTGCAGCGCTCGCGTTCAAGATTGCAACCGATCCGTACGTCGGCAACCTGACATTCTTCCGCGTCTACTCCGGCGTATTGAACTCGGGCGACACGATTTACAATCCGGTCAAGAGCAAGCGTGAACGCATCGGCCGTATTCTGCAGATGCACTCCAATAATCGCAAAGAAATCAAGGAAGTACACGCCGGCGATATCGCCGCCGCGGTGGGCTTGAAAGATGTGACGACGGGCGACACGCTGTGCGCCCTGAAGCACATCATAACTCTCGAGCGCATGGAGTTCCCGGAGCCCGTGATATCGGTCGCAGCCGAACCGAAAACCAAGGCCGATCAGGAAAAAATGGGCGTTGCATTGCAGAAACTTGCCAAGGAAGATCCGTCGTTCCGCGTGCACACCGATGAAGAGTCCGGACAGACAATCATTTCAGGCATGGGCGAGTTGCACCTCGATATCATCGTGGATCGCATGAAGCGCGAATTTGATGTCGAGGCGAATGTTGGTAAACCCCAGGTAGCCTATCGCGAGACCATACGGTCGACCGTGAAGCAGGAAGGCAAGTTTGTACGCCAGTCCGGTGGCCGTGGTCAATATGGCCACGTGTACTTGCGCATCGAACCGGCGGCGCCGGGCAGCGGCTACGAATTCGTCAACGCAATCGTTGGCGGTGTCGTGCCCAAGGAATATATTCCGGCGGTCGACAAGGGCGTGCGGGAACAAATGGAAAATGGCGTGATTGCCGGCTACCCTGTCGTGGACTGCAAGGTAACGTTGTACGATGGCTCCTACCATGACGTTGACTCAAGCGAAATAGCGTTCAAAATTGCCGGCTCGATGGGCTTCAGGGATGGCGCTCTAAAGGCGGACCCGGTCTTGCTCGAGCCCATCATGAAAGTCGAAGTCGTAACGCCCGAAGATTACATGGGCGACGTGATGGGAGATTTGAATCGCCGTCGCGGTTTGCCGCAGAGTATGGAAGAATCGCCATCCGGAAAAGTCATTCGCGCCGAGGTGCCGCTGGCTGAAATGTTCGGTTATGCGACGGACCTGCGCTCGATGAGCCAGGGTCGCGCCGTGTATTCGATGGAATTTGAGAAATACGCAGAAGTGCCAAAAAACGTGGCCGATACTGTGATGAAGAGAGCGAGTTAGGCGGAAGTCCGACAAAGGTTGCTTCGTCGCTGCGCTCCTCGCAATGACATTTGTAAGTTTCAACTTGCGATGAATTTTAAGAATATGGAAATGGAATCGACTCATGTCTAAACAGAAATTTGTGAGAACGAAGCCGCACATAAACGTGGGCACGATTGGTCACGTGGACCATGGCAAGACGACACTGACGGCGGCGCTGACGAAGGTGATGGCGGAGCGGCACGGTGGCGAGGTGATGGGCTACGACCAGATAGACAATGCGCCGGAGGAACGCGCACGTGGCATCACGATTGCGACGGCGCACGTGGAGTACGAGAGTTCGAACCGGCACTACGCGCATGTGGACTGTCCGGGACACGCGGACTACGTGAAGAACATGATCACGGGAGCGGCGCAGATGGACGGCGCGATTCTGGTGGTGAGTGCGGCGGACGGGCCGATGCCGCAGACGCGCGAGCACATTTTGCTGGCGCGGCAGGTGGGAGTTCCGTACATCGTGGTGTACCTGAACAAGGCGGACCAGGTGGATGACGACGAGCTTTTGGAGCTGGTGGAGATGGAGGTCAGGGACCTTTTATCGACGTACGAGTTTCCGGGCGACGACACGCCGATCATCACGGGGTCGGCGCTGAAGGCGTTCGAGGGCGATGAATCGGACATAGGCGTGCCGTCGGTACTGAAGCTGATTGAGCAAATGGACAGTTACATACCGGTGCCGGATCGGGCGATTGACGGAGATTTTTTAATGCCGGTCGAGGACGTGTTCTCGATATCGGGACGCGGCACGGTGGTGACGGGACGCATCGAGCGCGGCATCGTGAAGGTGGGTGACGAGATCGAGATTGTGGGCATCAAGGACACGGAGAAGTCGACCTGCACGGGCGTTGAGATGTTCAGGAAGCTGCTGGACGAGGGCCAGGCGGGCGACAACGTGGGTGTCTTGCTGCGCGGCACGAAGCGCGAGGAAGTGGAGCGCGGGCAGGTACTGGCGAAGCCGGGTTCGATCACGCCGCACACGAAGTTTGAGGCCGAGGTATACATCCTGACGAAGGATGAGGGCGGTCGTCACACGCCGTTTTTCAAGGGTTACCGGCCGCAGTTTTACTTTCGCACGACGGACGTCACGGGTGCGGTGGAGTTGCCGGAGGGCACCGAGATGGTGATGCCCGGGGATAACGTGCAGATGGTGGTGGAGTTGATTGCACCGATCGCGATGGAAGACGGCTTGCGGTTTGCCATCCGCGAGGGTGGCCGCACGGTCGGCGCCGGCGTGGTGGCGAAGATAATCGCGTAGCGATTAATGACAACTAAATTATTGAGTGGATTAGAACTATGGCTACAAATCAAAACATACGAATTCGCCTGAAGGCATTCGATCATCGTTTGATCGACAGCTCGGCGCGCGAGATCGTGGATACCGCCAAGCGTACGGGCGCCACGGTCAAGGGCCCGATTCCACTGCCGATGAGAAAGGAACGTTTCACGATCCTGATTTCACCGCATGTGAACAAAGACGCTCGGGATCAGTACGAGATTCGCACGCACAAGCGACTCATGGATATCTGCAATCCCACGGACAAGACCGTCGATGCTTTAATGAAACTTGAGCTCCCTGCAGGTGTTGATGTTCAGATCAAGCTGAACTAGCTGCCGGAGAGTGCACTAAAGATCAATCCGCACCCACCTTTCGCACATTGGTGGGCCTGGTCATGCGGATTGGGTGTCGACGTTCAAATCAAGCTGAATTAGGGGTCCCTGTTGGAGCGGCTTTAGCCGCGATTCGGGCCTGAAGGCCCTCCTACACCGCTTGCCCTCACTGCGGGAGCTTTATGCTTCGCAAACCAGCACCCCGAAGTGGGCCGGCAACCCATAAATATCAAGGACCTAGGTGGCCCGAGTTGCCCTCGCTCGTGGTGCCGAAAAATCGAAAGTAAAAAGGCTCGAAAAGCCTTGCGGGGCGGGACCTTGGCGCTATAATGGGCGGCTCGCTGGACTTGGCCGGGCCGGGAGTCGGCCAGGTTCGCAAGAGACGTCACAAAGCACCGCTCTGTGGCGCTTGATGTTTGGTCGCTGGGAAATCGAAGGCGACACGGCAAATCCCGGACCGCCGGTCATTGACCGGAGCTAGGGTCAGCCCCAGAGCTAGAGAGCGCGCGGTTCTCTGCGATGGCTGGCCCTTTCGTGTGTCTGGAATAAGCGCGCAAGAATGATGTAGGAGCGCCTTCAGGCGCGATCAGGCCTGAAGGCCTTCCTTACAGTTTGCTTTGAGGCAGGACCAACCTGCGAGGTTTTTGAAGATGACGATGGGTCTTGTTGGCCGCAAATGCGGCATGACACGTGTTTTCACGGAAGACGGAGTTTCGATACCGGTTACCGTGATCGAGGCACAGCCGAACCGAATCACACAGGTGAAGACCGTGGAGACGGACGGCTATCGCGCTTTACAGGTTTCTGCGGGTAGCCGCAAAGCGTCCCGCGTATCCAGACCGCAAGCTGGCCACTTCGCGAAGGCGAAAGTAGAAGCTGGCGATCTGATGACCGAATTCCGACTTGACGACGCTGACGAAGGTGAATTTGAAACGGGCAATGAGATCAGGGTCGATCTCTTTTCGGTGGGGCAGAAGGTCGACATCATTGGCACGTCAATCGGTAAAGGCTTTGCCGGCGTGATCAAGCGCTATCATTTTCACATGCAGGACGCGACACACGGCAACTCGCTGTCACATCGTGCTCCCGGGTCGATTGGACAAAACCAGACGCCCGGACGGGTATTCAAGGGCAAGAAGATGTCGGGTCATATGGGTAATGTCCGTCGCACCGTGCAAAATCTCGAAGTCGTACGCGTCGACGCCGAACGCAATCTTCTCCTGATAAAGGGTGCGGTTCCGGGCCACAAGGGCGGGCGAGTCATTGTTCGTCCGGCCGTCAAGGGCAGGAACTGAGGGCCGTTACGATGAAACTGAAGATGCAAGGCAGTGGCTCCGTAGATGTCGCAGAGGCGGCATTTGGCGTCGAATTTAACGAGGCGCTCGTGCATCAGGTTGTAACTGCATATCTGGCGGATGCGCGCGCCGGCACGAAAGCGCAGAAAAATCGCGCGGCGGTTCGTGGTGGTGGTGCAAAGCCGTGGCGGCAGAAAGGCACGGGTCGTGCGCGAGCCGGAACCATTCGCAGTCCGATCTGGGTCGGCGGCGGCCGTACGTTTGCCGCGAAGCCGCGTGACTACAGCCAGAAGGTCAACCGGAAAATGTACCGCGCAGCACTGCGTTCGGTGCTTTCGGAACTCGTGCGTCAGGATCGCCTTGTTGTCGTCAAATCACTCGATCTCGAGGCGCCAAAGACGAAGTTGCTTGCGGCGTATCTTGACGGTCTGGGCCTGGATAATGTGCTGATTTTGAACGAGGCTTTCGATGAAAAGGTTTTTCTTGCAGCCCGCAATTTGCCGAACGTCGGCATCTGCGATGCTTCGTCGATCGATCCGGTCGTGTTGATCCGCTTCGAGAAGGTGTTGATCACGTTGCCGGCGTTGAAGCTGATCGAGGAGCGCCTCTCATGAACAGGGTGGCTCACCAGGAAAGATTGATGACGGTTCTGCGGGGCCCGCATCTTTCGGAGAAGAGTGCGATCGCTGCAGAAAAGGACAACCAGGTCGTTTTCAAAGTGCGTACGGATGCGACCAAGCGCGAAATTCGTCAAGCCGTCGAGCTGCTTTTCGAAGTGAGCGTAGCCGACGTCACGGTCGTCAACGTCAAAGGCAAGACCAAGCGATCCGGCGCAAGCCGGGGCAGGCGTGCGGACTGGAAGAAAGCGTACGTAAAGCTCGCTGAAGGCAGTCAGATCGACTTCCTCGGCGCGGAATAAGGTAGCGCAATATGTCAGTGCACAAAGCTAAACCGACATCTGCGGGACGCCGCTTCGTCGTAAGTGTCAAGACACCGGGCTTGCATAAAGGCAAGCCGTACGGTGCTCTGCTTGAGAAGAAAACGAGTAAGGGCGGTCGAAATAACTACGGTCGCATCACTGTTCGCCACCAGGGTGGCGGTCACAAGCAGCGTTATCGGATCGTCGACTTCAAGCGCGACAAGGACGGTATTCCGGGTATCGTGGAGCGTCTTGAGTACGACCCGAATCGCAGTGCGCACCTGGCGCTGATTAAATACGCCGATGGTGAGCGACGTTACATTCTGGCGCCGAAGGGCATTGAGAGCGGATCGTCGATCATCAGCGGCGATGACGCTCCGATCAATCCGGGCAATGCATTGCCACTCAGGTCGATTCCAGTCGGTACGATTGTGCACTGCGTGGAAATGAAGCCTGGCAAGGGCGGCCAGCTCATACGATCGGCTGGGGCCGCCGCCCAGCTTGCGGCGCGCGAAGGCGCGTACGCAACGCTGAGATTGCGGTCAGGTGAAATGCGCAAGATTCACGTCAACTGTCGAGCAACGATTGGCGAGGTCGGCCACGGCGAGCACAACCTCAGGAAGCTGGGTAAGGCCGGCGCGAAGCGCTGGAGAGGCAAGCGACCGACGGTTCGCGGTGTTGCGATGAACCCTGTTGATCATCCGCATGGCGGTGGCGAAGGCCGCACCTCGGGCGGACGTCACCCGGTCAGCCCATGGGGCACGCCAACGAAAGGTTACAAGACGCGTAAGAACAAACGTACGGACAACATGATCGTTCGACGCCGCATGCGCAAATAATGGATACGCGAAATTTTGGGCATTGCACCGGACGCTTCGCGCCGGAAAATGCCAAGAGAAGAGAAAAGGATCAGATGTAATGCCGCGTAGTGTGAGAAAAGGCCCATTCGTCGATACACATCTGGCGAAGAAAGTGGCCGTGGCCGTAAAGAAGAACGACCGCCGCCCGATCAAAACCTGGTCGCGACGGTCGATGGTGCTGCCGGACATGGTCGGTCTGACGATTGCCGTCCATAACGGCCGTCAGCATGTACCGATTTTGATTTCAGAGAACATGGTGGGTCACAAACTTGGCGAGTTTGCGATGACCCGCACGTTTCGCGGTCACTCCGGTGATCGCAAGACGAAGTAAGTCGAAGGAGTAGGATTCATGCAAGTTGCAGCAACGCTTCGATATGCGCGTATCTCGCCGCAGAAGTGCCGCCTCGTGGCTGACGTCATTCGCGGCAAGTCAGTGGACGATGCATTGCGTGTGTTGACTTTTACGCCGAAGAAAAGCGCCCGTATCGTCAAGAAGGTGCTTGAGTCCGCCATTGCGAACGCCGAACATAATCACGGTGCGGACATCGACGAATTGAAAGTATCGACCGTAGAAGTGAACGAGGCGCCGACATACCGGCGCTTCCGCGCGCGTGCCAAGGGCCGTGGAGCACGAATTATCAAACGGAACAGCCACATCACCATTCGGGTAGCAGACGAATAGTGGTCACGGATTTTGGATTTTTCCCAGCAGTTCGACTGGGCGACGAGTAGGAACGATATGGGTCAGAAAGTACATCCAACGGGTATCCGCCTGGGAATCGTCAAGGACTGGACGTCCAAGTGGTATGCGGATTCGAAGACGTTTCCGGAGTACGTGTGCTCCGACTACAAGCTACGCTCCTACATCAAGCGCAAGCTCAAAGATGCATCGGTCAGCCGTATCACGATCGAGCGTCCTGCGAAGAAAGCCAATATCACGATTTACACGGCACGGCCGGGCATCGTGATCGGCAAGAAAGGCGAAGACATCGAAAAGCTGCGTATGGAACTTGCGAAGATGATCGACATGCGGTTGGCCGATGTGCACATCAAGATTAATGAAATCCGCAAGCCCGAGCTGGATGCCCAGCTGGTTGCGGAAGGCATTGCGCAGCAGCTTGAACGTCGTGTCATGTTTCGTCGTGCCATGAAGCGCGCCGTTACGAATACGATGCGCGTAGGCGCCGAAGGCGTAAAGATCAAAGTCGGCGGGCGCCTGAATGGCGCCGAGATCGCGCGATCCGAATGGTACCGTGAAGGTCGCGTGCCGCTGCACACGTTTCGTGCCGATATCGACTATGGCCTGGCCGAGGCGCATACGACGTATGGAGTGATCGGCGTTAAGGTTTGGATATTCAAGGGTGAAGTTTTTGACAAGCCCGAGACTGTGGCGGCCGACAAGGCTGATGCGACAGCAGGCGCGCGTTCTTGAGCAACGGCGCTCACCGGGGATAGGAAATGTTACAGCCTAAACGAACCAAATTTCGCAAGCAGCACAAAGGCCGTAACCGTGGTCTGGCGCTTCGCGGCAGCACTGTGTCCTTCGGCGAGTACGGGTTAAAGGCCATTGGACGTGGCCGCATGACGGCCCGTCAGATCGAGGCTGCTCGCCGTGCAATGACACGTTATATCAAGCGCGGCGGAAAGATATGGATTCGCGTATTTCCGGATAAACCGATTACGAAGAAGCCGCTTGAGGTGCGTCAGGGAAAAGGCAAGGGCAACGTCGAGTATTGGGTCTGTCAGATTCAGCCTGGCCGGGTTCTCTATGAGATGGAAGGAGTGTCGGAAGATATTGCGCGTGAGGCATTCCGCCTTGCCGCTGCAAAGTTGCCGTTTCGGACATTGTTTGTAACTCGGCAGGTGATGTGATGATTGCTTCCGAATTGCGTAGTAAGTCAGTTGAGGAGCTCACCGGGGAGCTCATCGCGCTTCGGCGTGAACAGTTCAATTTGCGCATGCAGCAAGCGACGGGCGAGGTGACGCGCAACACCGAACATGGCCGTGTCAGAAAGGACATCGCACGCCTGAAGACTGTATTGAACGAGCTGGAACGCTCGGCTGGTGATAAGGAATGAGTGAAGAGAAAAACAAGGTACGGCGCACGATCGTCGGCCATGTCGTCAGCGACAAAATGGATAAGACCGTTTCGGTGGCCATCGAGCGCCTGATCAAGCACCCGGTATACGGAAAGTACATCCGCCGTACGTCGAAGGTGATGGCGCATGATGCAACGAACGAGTGCAAAGAAGGCGATCGTGTTGCGATATCCGAATGCCGGCCAATTTCGAAAAATAAGGCCTGGGAAGTCGTTAACGTCATTGAACGCGCCACGGACAAATGAGCAATAGTTGAGATGCAGTCATGATTCAGATGCAGACAGTTCTTGAAGCGGCCGACAACTCCGGCGCGCGCCGTGTGCAGTGCATCAAAGTACTTGGCGGGTCCAAGCGCCGCTACGCGAATGTCGGCGACGTGATCAAGGTGAGCGTCAAGGATGCGATTCCGCGTGGCAAGGTCAAGAAGGGCGAGATTTACAACGCCGTTGTAGTTCGTACCCGCAAGGGCGTGCGTCGCAAGGACGGATCGCTGATTCGTTTTGATGGTAACGCAGCGGTGCTGTTGAATGCGCGCCTGGAGCCGATCGGTACACGTATTTTTGGTCCGGTGACGCGCGAGCTGCGGACCAGCCGTTTTATGAAGATTATTTCGTTGGCACCTGAGGTTCTGTAGAGAACCCGGCGACTGACGTGCAGGAGCGGTTTTTGCCGCGGTAAATTATGAACAAGATCAGGAAAGGCGACGAGATCATCATCAAGACAGGCAAGGACAAGGGCCGGCGCGGTACTGTGCTGCAGGTGTTTGAAGATGGGCGAGTACTCGTCGAAGGCGTCAATATCGCAAAAAAGCATGTGAAGCCGAATCCGAACGCCGGAGAGCAGGGCGGGATCAAAGACCAGGCGATGCCTTTCGATATCTCGAACGTACTCGTTTTCAATCCGAAGGCGAAGAAAGGCGAACGCGTTGGTTTTCGCATTGACGATGACGGCGCCAAGATACGCGTGTTTCGAGGCAGCGGCGAAGTTGTAGACATTTAACGGCAGCGATTACAGAGACAGGAAACATGGCACGACTACGGGAAAAATTTCAAAATGAGCTCATTGGCGAGATCCAGAAGAAGCTAGGCATGAAGAACACGATGGAGGTGCCGCGCATCTCCAAGATTACGCTCAATATGGGCGTCGGCGAGGCCGTTGCTGACAAGAAGGTGATGGAACACGCACGGGCCGATATGGAAAAGATTTCAGGCCAGCGTCCGGTGACAACCGTTGCGCGAAAGTCCGTTGCAGGCTTCAAGATTCGTGATGGATATCCGATTGGTTGCAAGGTGACGTTGCGCCGCGACCGTATGTACGAATTTCTTGATCGCCTCGTAAGCGTTGCGATTCCGCGAATTCGTGACTTTCGCGGATTGAGCCTGAAGTCGTTCGATCGTCAGGGAAATTACAGCATGGGTGTCCAGGAGCAGATCATCTTTCCGGAAATTGACTACGACCAAGTTGATGCGTTGCGCGGCATGGACATCACGATTACGACGACGGCGACTAACGTCGAACAGGGCAAGGCACTACTTGAGGCGTTTAACTTTCCATTTAAAAAGCAGACGTAGGAGGCCCTTTAGGGTCGATCGGGCCTGAAGGCCCTCCTACGGTGCTGATCGAATATGCAGGAGCGGCTTTAGCCGCGATTACGATAAAGAGAATAGAGACAGGAATAACCATGGCCAAGCAGTCGATGATTCAGCGCGAACTGAAACGCACAAAGCTCGTCGCGAAATACGCAGTCAAACGCACGGAGCTGAAGGCGATCATTCGCAATATCAACATCACTGACGAAGCGCGTGCTGCGGCGCAAACGAAGCTCAATGCGTTGCCGCGTGATTCGAGCCCGTCGCGGCAGCGCAACCGTTGTGCGATAACGGGCCGCCCGCGCGGTGTATATAGCAAGTTTGGCCTCGGCCGCAACAAGCTCAGGGAATCTGCGATGAGAGGCGAAATCCCCGGGCTGACGAAGGCCAGCTGGTAAGCGGAGAAATACCATGACCATGAACGATCCGATCTCAGACATGCTGACGCGCATTCGCAACGGGCAAAAAGCTCGCAAGGTGAGCGTTTCGATGCCGGCATCGAAGGCGAAGGTAGCCGTCGCAAAAGTGCTGAAAGACGAAGGCTACATCGTGGGTTTCTCGACCGAGGGTGAGGGATCGACCAGGACGTTTACGGTCGAGCTCAAGTACTTTGACGGCGTCCCGGTCATCGAGCAGATTGAACGTTCAAGTCGTCCGGGTCTGCGTATTTATCGGGACAAGGAGAGTCTGCCAAGAGTGCTGGGCGGCCTCGGTATTGCCATCGTATCGACATCGGCTGGCGTCATGAGTGATGCCAAAGCCAGAGAAAAAGGTATTGGTGGTGAGGTTCTGTGCATCGTTTCGTGATGCCCTGATTTTCACCAGTACGAGACAAGACTATGTCAAGAATTGCAAAAGTACCCGTCGAATTACCGAGCGGCGTCGAATTCAGCCAGGAAGGCAGTGTTGTCACACTAAAGGGCGGCAAGGGCTCGCTGTCGCTCGAGCTGAATGCCGAGGTGGAGCTGACGTTGGAAGACAATGCACTCAAGGTGCAGCCACGGTCGGGCTCTCGTTTTGCCGGCGCAGTTGCCGGTACGATGCGCGCGCTGCTCGCAAATATGGTTGATGGTGTCACCAACGGTTTCGAGCGAAAACTTGAACTCGTTGGCGTCGGTTATCGTGCGCAGGCGCAAGGCGGCAAGCTGAATCTGACGCTCGGTTTCTCGCACCCGGTGGTGTACAAGATTCCAGACGGCGTCAGTGTCGAGACACCAAGCCAGACTGAAGTCGTCATCAAGGGCGTCGACAAGCAGCAAGTGGGTCAGGTCGCGGCAGAAATTCGCGGCTTCCGCCCGCCGGAGCCGTACAAAGGCAAAGGTGTTCGCTACGCCGGTGAACATGTTGTGACCAAGGAAGCGAAGAAAAAGTAAGTCTTTAATGTGAAGTCATCATGAAACTGGACAAGAAACAAAATCGCTTACGCCGCGCCCGCAAGGGAAGGGCGAAAATTCGAGACCTCGAAATGAGTCGGCTGAGCGTTCATCGCACGCCGCGACATATTTACGCGCAGGTCATTGCGTCAGACGGCGGCACAGTAATCGTCTCCGCGTCATCGCTCGAATCCGAGGTTCGCAAGGGTGTGAAGAACGGCGGGAACGTTGAGGCGGCGGCTATCGTCGGTGCCCGGATCGCCGAAAAGGCAAAGGCAGCCGGAATCGACACAGTCGCATTCGATCGTTCCGGTTTTCGTTATCACGGCCGCGTAAAGGCATTGGCAGATGCCGCTCGTGAGGCGGGATTGAAGTTTTAACAGGGGATTGTTGGCAGGCCCGAGGGCTGCCAGGACCAGACTATGGCAAGAAACGAACAATCACAATCGAAGGATGACCTGATCGAAAAGCTGGTCACCGTCAACCGTGTCGCCAAGGTCGTCAAGGGCGGCCGTCAGTTCGGTTTTACCGCGCTGACCGTCGTCGGTGATGGCCAGGGCCAGGTCGGATTTGGCTATGGCAAGGCGCGCGAAGTGCCGATCGCGATTCAGAAGTCGATGCAGAACGCACGCAGGAACATGATTACGATTTACCTGAACAATGAGACGCTGCAATACGCCAAGAAGGGTCGTCATGGCGCAACGCGTGTCTACATGCAACCGGCCTCAGACGGTACCGGCGTTATTGCAGGTGGCGCGATGCGCGCAGTATTCGAGTGTGCGGGTGTGCGCAACGTTCTGGCAAAAAGCTACGGTTCGCGCAATCCGATCAATGTCGTTCGCGCCACGATCGGTGCTCTGTCGGAGATTCATTCGCCGCAGGCGATCGCTGCGAAGCGCGGCAAGAAAGTTAAGGACATCGTAGCCTGACGCTTCGGCGCGGCATCGATCGAAATCGAGAGATACCAGAGACAGGATCATGGCGAAGCCCAAAGAGTTGAGAGTGACCCTGGTCAAGAGCAAGTTCGGCCGGCTCAAGAGCCACCGTGCCTGTGTCCAGGGCCTGGGATTGAGGAAAATACGTCACTGCGTGACGGTCGTCGACACACCTGAAAACCGGGGCATGATTAATCGCATCTCTTACATGGTCTCAGTAGAGGAAGTCTGACATGCGTTTGAACGAGCTGTCGCCCGGTAAGGGCGCGAAAAAAACTGGCAAGCGCCGGGGACGCGGTCACTCCGCGGGCCAGGGCAAGACCAGCGGTCGTGGCCAGAAGGGCCAGCACGCGCGCTCGGGCGGCTATCACAAGGTCGGATTCGAAGGCGGCCAGATGCCGCTGCAGCGGCGTTTGCCCAAGGTGGGATTTACGTCGCGCATGGCGCGGCTGACGGCGGAACTCCGCTTGCACGAACTCACGATTCCATCGGCTGATGTGATCGACCTGGCGGTGCTCAAGGCAGCGAATCTCGTGCCGGCGTACGTGACCAAGGTCAAGGTGATCAAATCGGGCGAGATCAACACGGCAGTCAAGTTGAAGGGCATCGCTGTCACCAAAGGCGCACGCGCAGCGATTGAGAAAGCCGGCGGCAGCATTGAAGACCAGGGAAGCATTCAGGAATAACAGTGGCAAAGAAGTCTCCACAAAATCCGGCTGACATCGCGAAGGCGGCAGGCAAGCAGTCCGAGCTCAGAGCTCGCATCCTGTTCCTTGCTGGCGCGTTGATCGTGTTCCGCACTGGCACCTTCATACCGGTGCCGGGCGTGGATCCGGCTGCGTTGGCCGAGTTCTTCGAACAGCAGTCGGGGAACCTGTTGGGATTATTCAATCTGTTTTCCGGCGGGGCGCTGTCGCGCTTTGGCCTGTTCGCGCTTGGCATCATGCCGTACATCTCGTCATCGATCATCATGCAGATGGCAAGTCACATTGTGCCAAACCTTCAGCAACTTCGGAAAGAGGGTGAACAGGGCCGCCGTCAAATCACGAATTACACACGCTGGGGCACCGTCGCGCTGGCGAGTTTCCAGTCCATAGCGGCGGCCTCGTGGCTGCAGAGTCAGACCGGCCTTGTTGTGAATCCTGGCCCGAACTTCCTGATTACGGCCTGTATAACCCTCGTGACCGGAACGATGTTCCTGATGTGGCTGGGTGAACAGATCACCGAGCGCGGTATCGGTAACGGTATCTCCATGATTATTCTGGCCGGCATTGTGGCCGGCCTGCCCGCGGCGATAGCGGGAACGGCACAACTTGTAAACACTGGCGAGATGTCGTCGGCGACCGCGATTATGATGTTGATCGGCGCCATTGCCGCGGTGACATTTGTTGTGTTCATGGAGCGAGCACAACGGCGAATTGCGGTGAACTATGCACGCCGCCAGCAAGGCAGGCGTACGTATGCCGCACAGAGCACTCACTTGCCGTTCAAGATCAACATGGCCGGCGTTATTCCGCCGATTTTTGCTTCGAGCATACTGATGTTTCCGGCCACGATTGCGCAGTTTTTCGGGCAATCGCCGGACCCGAACCCGATACAACGAACCCTGCAGACCATCGGCGCCAACCTCGGTCCGGGGCAGCCGGTTTACGTCCTGCTGTACGCTGCGATGATCATGTTTTTCTGTTTCTTCTATACCGCCCTGATGTACAACTCAAAGGACACGGCGGACAACCTGAAGAAGGCCGGTGCATTTCTTCCCGGCATACGCCCAGGGGCGCACACGGCAGACTATATCGACCGGGTTCTGACTCGGCTGACGTTCTGGGGCGCGCTTTACATCGCCGGCGTCTGCTTACTGCCTGAGCTCGTACGTATGTTTTATCCGACAATGCCGTTCAGTTTTGGTGGCACGTCGTTATTGATTCTCGTCGTCGTAACCATGGACTTCATGTCGCAATTACAGGCGCATGCGATGAGCCATCAGTACGAAGGCATGATGCAGAAAGCGAACCTGCGCAATTACGGGCGGGGTGGTCAACTACGCTGATCTGTCAGCGCAGATGGGAGAACGCTCATGAAAGTAAGAGCATCAGTTAAGAAAATGTGCAGGAACTGCAAGATCATTCGCCGCAACGGCGTTGTGCGGGTGATCTGCACCGACGCGCGGCATAAGCAGCGCCAAGGTTAGTCGATCAAGGTCTATCGATAAGGAACGTTTTAGTGGCACGCATAGCAGGCATAAATATACCGTTAAACAAGCACGTCGTGATTTCATTGACGTCTATCTTCGGCGTTGGGCTGTCCCGGGCAAAACAGATTTGTGCGGTGGCAGGAGTCGCTCCCGAGACGCAGGTCAAAAACCTTGCGGAACCAGAAGTAGCGAAGCTGCGTACGGCTGTCGCCAATCTCGCGGTCGAGGGTGATCTGCGTCGAGAGATATCGATGAACATCAAGCGACTGATGGACCTTGGTTCTTATCGTGGCATTCGGCACAGACGTGGATTGCCGCTCAGAGGCCAGCGTACACGTACGAACGCGCGAACCCGCAAGGGACCGCGGCGACCGATTAAACGATAAACATTCCGAATCAGAGAAAGATACATTATGGCTGAACCGAAAAAGAAGAAGGTTAAAAAGCATGTCGTGGACGCGATCGCCCACATTCATGCATCCTTCAACAACACGATCATCACGATCACCGATCGTCAGGGCAACGCGTTGTCCTGGGCAACGGCGGGTGGTTGCGGCTTCCGCGGCTCACGCAAGTCGACGCCGTTTGCCGCGCAGGTTGCTTCCGACAAGGCGGGCCGGTCGGCGCTCGATTTCGGTGTCAAGAACCTCGACGTTCGGGTTCGTGGGCCCGGCCCGGGTCGCGAGTCTGCCGTGCGTGCTCTGAACGCACTGGGATTTCGTATTCAAAATATTGAGGATGTAACGCCGATTCCTCATAACGGTTGTCGACCACCTAAAAAACGACGCGTATAGAGGCGCAATAATGGCAAGATATTTAGGACCAAAATGTAAACTATCCCGCCGCGAAGGCACGGATCTGTTTTTGAAGAGTGGCGTAAGGCCGCTTGAGTCGAAGTGCAAGCTCGAGGTACCGCCTGGCGGCCCCACGCAGCGACGTCCGCGCCAGTCCGAATACGGCCTTCAACTTCGCGAGAAACAGAAACTGCGTCGCATGTATGGCGTGCTTGAACGACAGTTCCGGAATTATTACAAGCGTGCCGCACGGCTCAAAGGCTCGACGGGTGAAAACCTGCTGCGCCTGTTGGAAGGCCGTCTTGACAATGTCGTATACCGGATGGGCTTTGCGTCCACGCGTGCGGAGGCGCGTCAGCTCGTCAGCCACAAGAGCATCAAGGTGAACGGCAAGGTTGTCAACATTCCGTCCGCTCAGGTGAGCGCCGGAAGTTCTATTGGTATTCGTGAGAGGGCCAGAAAGCAATTGCGTATCCAGAGTGCGATCGAAATTGCAGGTCAGATTGGTCTCCCCGAGTGGGTTGAAGTTGATGCGAAGAATATGTCGGGTGTTTTGAAGTCGCTGCCGGAAAGGGTAGACATCCTGCCGGATATCAACGAAAACCTCGTCGTTGAGCTGTACTCCAAGTAATCAGGAAGGTACTTACCCATGCAGGATTCTGTACATGAGTTTCTGAAACCGCGCGTCGTCAAAGTGACGCCGATCAACGATCTTCAGGCGAAGGTCACCATTGAACCGTTTGAGCGTGGTTTCGGCCATACGCTCGGCAATGCACTGCGGCGCATCTTGTTGTCGTCGATGCCCGGCGCTGCGATCGTCGAAGCCGAGATCGAAGGTGTACTGCACGAGTACACGAGCATCGAGGGCGTGCAGGAAGATGTCGTTGATATTCTCCTGAACCTCAAGCAAGTCGCGGTGCGCATGAACACACGTGATGTGGCCGAGCTCAGACTCTCGAAGAAAGGCCCGGGTCCGGTAACAGCCGGCGATATTCAGCTCGATCACGATGTCGAGATCATGAACCCCGAGCTCGTCATCGCGAATCTGACCAGCGCTGGTCGGCTGAATATGATTCTCAAGGTCGAGCGGGGCCGCGGCTATCGTCCGGCAACACAGCGCCCGATGTTCGAGGAGGAGACTAGCCCGATCGGGCGCCTGCAACTCGACGCCTCGTTCAGTCCCGTACAGCGCATTACGTACAACGTCGAGGCTGCGCGCGTTGAGCAACGCACGGACCTGGACAAGCTGATCATCGATATCGAGACCAATGGCACAATTGACCCGGAAGAGGCGATTCGCCGCGCGGGAAGTATCCTCAAGGATCAGTTGTCGGTATTCGTTGACCTGCAGGGACAGGACGATGGCGCCGGCGCGCAGGCCGAGAACCAGGTCGATCCGATCTTGCTTCGGCCTGTGGATGAGCTTGAACTGACGGTACGCTCAGCAAACTGTCTGAAGGCCGAGAACATCATGTACATCGGTGATCTCGTACAGCGCACTGAGGTGGAGCTCCTGAGAACGCCGAACCTCGGTAAGAAATCATTGACCGAGATCAAGGAAGTCCTCGAAGGACATGGACTTGGACTTGGTATGCGTCTTGAAAACTGGCCGCCGGCTAGCCTGCGCCCGGAACACGAACTCGCAATCGAAGCGAGCACACGGTAGGAAAGACTAATGCGTCATAGAAAATCCGGTCGTCGACTGGGTCGTAACAGCTCGCATCGAAAGGCGATGTTTCGCAACATGGCGACGTCGATGCTCAAGCACGAGACGATCAGGACGACTTTGGCCAAAGCGAAGGAACTGCGCCGTGTCGTCGAACCGCTGATTACGCTGGCGAAAAAGGACAGCGTGGCAAATCGTCGCCTGGCGTTCGATCGCCTGCGCGACAAGGAAGTGGTTGGCAAGCTGTTTTCGGACCTTGGCCCGCGTTTCAAGGATCGGCCGGGCGGTTACCTGCGCATCCTGAAGGCAGGTCCGCGTCCGGGTGACGCGGCGCCGATGGCCATCGTCATGCTGACCGAAAGCGCTGACGCCGAAGTCGCATCCGAAAAGTAGCAGCAGCGGATTCGTCAGGACGATCTGGTGTTGCACAAGCCAATGCCGTCGCGCCCGCGCATTGATTGAAGGGTGGTGAGTGATGGGTCGGTCAGGTTTGACATAAGGTTTGCCAGGCACGTCGCGCGCGCCGTAAGCGGTCGAAAAAGCCGAAAAAGTACGTCGAATTTGCCCCGCTGTGAGTCCGCTCACAGAGATTATTGATCGTCCCGACTAAAGTAGACGCTCTTGTCAGCCGGGGACGGAACGATTAACGAGGACAAAATGTTTGACGACTGCGTGGTCCTGTCGAAAGATGCTTTCGACCCGGATGCCGTGTTTCTGGAGGACATCGTTGACGACGATGTGCTGCCGTACCTGAGTCTGGCCGTCGACGGCCTGACGACGAAGGGCGACGGTGCCGGAGGCAGACTGGAGCTGCGCCCCGAGGATGTCGCGGCAAATGAACTGATGCAACCGTCAACCGTATTTCCCGACGCCGCATTCGATCCCGAGCAACTCGAGGTGTATGGCTGGGAGTCATCGATATGGCGCAAGATAAGGGCTTATCTCGGCTTCTGAGAATCGGGCCTGGTCGCTGTCGCACATCCCTGTGCTCCGCGACGTAAGATCATCCTGACGACAAAGGCACTCCTGCGGGTAGCATTCGCAATACCGATTCGTCTAGACTGCCGCGATGGTATTCAAAGACAAGACGGTCATCATTACCGGTGGCTCCGAAGGGGTCGGCAGAGAAGTAGCCCGCAAATTTGCCGCCGCTGGCGCTAACCTGATGCTCGTCGCGCGCAACAAGAAAAACCTGGATACGATCGCGGAGGAACTACGGCACAAGACGCGCGTAGAAGTCTTCGCAATGGATGTCTCCGATGCCGACGCTTGCGCCGATTTGTTCAAGAAGACCCAGTTCGAATTCGGCCACATCGACATCCTCGTCAACAACGCCGGATATACTGAGCGTGGCCCCGTCGAGGGGACCACAGCCGACGGTCTTGGCCGCATTATCGACGTCAACCTGAGAGCGCCGATCATTCTGAGTCGTCTCGTCTTGCCACATCTGCGTGAAGCAGGCGGTGGCGTCATCATCAACGTCGCATCGCTCGCCGGTCGTACGCCGGTGCCAGGCAGTGCTGCATATTCCGCAAGCAAGTTCGGCCTGCGCGCGTTTACGTTTGCGCTGGCAGACGAACTTCGGGGTAGCGGCATCAAGGTAGCGGCCGTATCGCCGGGAGCGATTGATACTGGATTTATCACGTCGGACATCGATAAAGTTTCCAACCTGACACTTTCTCAGTCGATGAGCACGGCCGCGGAGGTCGCGCAGGCGATCCTCGACCTGTGCGGTAACCGGCGGCGCGAGCAGTCATTGCCGGCGATCAGCGGCGTGTTCACGACGCTGATCTACCTGATGCCGTGGATCGGTAGAATGGTGCGGCCGTTGCTAGAGCGCAAGGGGCAGCGCGTGAAGCGCTTACTCAAGGCCAAAGCGAAGGCCCAGGCGAACGGCGCCGAGTAGCACCAGAGCTACCTGAGCACGACATTACTACTGAATAGCGGCGAATGCATCGCGTGTGAAATTATCGCAGCCGCTGGACGTTACGCGAACGTTGTCTTCGATGCGTATGCCTCCGAATGGTCGCAGCAAGTCCACGGTCTTCCAGTTGACCTGGCCCTCCGCCGGCGTGCCGCGCAGGTTGTCAAGTAACATGTCGATGATGTACAAACCGGGTTCGATCGTCAGGACCATGTTCTCTTCAAGTCTTCGTGTGAGCCTCAGATAGGGATGACCGCTGGGCGGGTCGATCGTTGTGCCGCTTTCATTTTCCATGTGGCCGCCAACGTCGTGCACCTGTACGCCAAGCAGATGGCCGAGGCCGTGAGGCAGGAACGCTGCCGTGACGCCGCTCGCAAGCAACGTGTCGGCGTCACCCGTAGCGAGTTCGGCGTCGACGAGTACGCCGGCAAGCAGCCGGTGCGTGTCGAGATGCAACTCACGGAAATCGACGCCCGCGCGTACGCGACCAACGATGTCGAGTTGCAGGGTCTCCATGCGTTCGATCAATTCGCCGAATCGCGAATCGCCATTAGCATAGGTTCGCGTGATGTCGGAAGCGTAGCCGTGCACCATTGCGCCGGCATCGATCAGGAATGAGCGAAAATCGTCGGGCGGGTTGCGCTCCAGGTTCGTGTAGTGCAAGACGGCGCCGTGTTGATTCAACGCAATGATGTTGCTGTACGGTAACTCGTTGTCGGTATGGCTGACTGCCTCGCAGTACGCCCGGTGAATTCCAAATTCGGGTTCCTGCGCATTGAATGCTTCGGCGGCGGCGAGGTGTCCGGCTGCTCCGCGGATTGATGCGAGCCGTAAACACGCGAGTTCGTAGTCTGTCTTGATGCCACGTGCATAATGCAGGATGTTGATAAACGTCGTCGGGTTGACGCGCTCGATGCCCATTGCATGTGCGCTATCGTTGATTTCACCGATCAGAATGCAGTTATCGCGCTCACGTGGCAAGTGCTCGGCGACGTCATCGATCGAGTGCACGATGCGCACATCGAACTGAGTTGCCCAATAGCCGTCAGGCTCGCCGGGTACCGAGTGCCAGTAATCGTAAGGCTGATTGTAAATGAGTATCGGCGTTTCGCCGGGCGTGTAGACGATGTATGACAGCGGCAGGTTGGTCAGCGGCGCCCAGCTGACGAAATGCGCGTTGGCCTGATACGGATAGTGACAGTCATCGAGGAACACGGGAAGAGGGGCGCCTGAGAAAACGATGGCGTGGGACGCGCCGCCTTTCTCGAGCGCGTAATCGTGCCGGGCACGGACCGCATCGATGTGTGCTGAGTACAGGGCTGCGAGTTCGGGGTTCTTGTCGGAGAAATCGGCATCCATGGACTCGCATGATACCGGTCAGCGCGGCTTGCCGCGAGAGGCGTGTGCTCTGCTGCATGTGTTCCAATCGCGGGGATATCTAGGCATTATTGACGTCCTTGGCGGGCGGGCGAACATGTTGAAATGCATTACAAGTGCGATGGGGGTGGTGTTGCTGCTGACAGGAATTGCGGTATCTGCCGATAATGGCTCTGGCTTTGACCGCGTGACCGGAAGGCCGTTTGCGTCGCGCTCCGAGGTTATCGCGTCACACGGGATGGCGGCGACGAGCCAGCCACTGGCGACGCAGATCGCGCTCGACATATTGAAAGCGGGCGGCAGCGCCGTCGATGCGGCGATCGCCGCGAATGCGGCACTCGGACTCATGGAACCGACAGGCAGTGGCATCGGCGGCGACCTGTTTGCCATCGTCTGGGATGCCGAGAAAAAGGAGCTGACGGGCCTCAACGCATCCGGCCGGGCGCCGGCAGCAATGACACTCGAGTATTTCAAAGACCGGGGACTCGAAAAGATTCCCGCGTATGGCCCGCTGCCGATCAACGTGCCGGGTGCCGTCGACGGTTGGTTTGAGCTGCATGCGCGGTACGGCCGGCTGCCGATGACCGAGATTCTTGCGCCCGCGATCGCGTATGCGAGGGACGGCTTCCCGGTCTCCGAGGTCATCGCCTATTACCTTTCGCTGAGCGAGTCGCGACTGGGCGAGTACCCGGGCTTTGCCGACACCTTCATGCCGGGCGGCCACACGCCGGGCAAGGGCGAGGTGTTCAGAAACCCGCGACTCGCCGCAACCTATGAATTGCTCGCCGAAGGCGGCAGGGATGCTTTTTACAAAGGCGAGATCGCGCGACGCATCGACGCTTACATGACCGAGCACGACGGACTGCTGCGCTACGAAGACCTCGCCGCGCATCGTTCGGAGTGGATCACGCCCGTGTCGACGAACTATCGCGGCTGGGACGTCTACGAGTTACCGCCGAACGGCCAGGGCATAGCGGCGCTGCAACTCCTGAATATTCTGGAGGGCTTCGACATCGCGGCAATGGGATTCGGCAGCGCCGAGTACATCCATACCTTCGTGGAAGCGAAGAAGCTCGTGTTCGAGGACCGGGCGAAGTTCTACGCAGACATGGATTTCGCCGAGGTGCCCGTCGATGTGCTGATTTCCAAAGAGTACGCAGCGGAGCGAAGCAAGCTCATCGAGCCGGAAAAAGCGGCCAGTCGTTATCCGGCCGGTGATGCCCTCCTCGAAATCGGCGATACCATTTACCTGACGGTCGCCGATAGCGACGGCAACATGGTGTCGCTGATCCAAAGCAACTATCGGGGTATGGGTTCGGGAATGACGCCAGGCGAGCTGGGCTTCATCCTGCAGGATCGCGCCGAACTCTTCAGCCTCGAGGCCGGGCACGCGAATGTCGTCGAGCCGGGCAAGCGCCCGTTTCATACAATCATCCCGGCCTTTGTCATGAAAGATGGCAAGCCGCTGATGAGCTTCGGCCTCATGGGTGGCGCAATACAGCCGCAAGGGCACGCGCAGATCATTATCAATATGATCGACTTCGGTATGAATCTGCAGGAAGCAGGCGACGCGGCGCGGCTGCGCCACGGCGGCTCGTCGCAGCCCACGGGCGAAGTCATGGCCGACGGCGGTGTCGTGTATCTGGAACGAGGATTCAGTGCGGAGACACGAGCGGCGCTCGAAGCGATGGGGCACACGCTCGGTGAGTCCGATGGCGGGTTCGGCGGCTACCAGGCGATACTGTGGGACGAGGAGAGGGGCGTGTACTATGGCGCCTCCGAAGCGCGCAAGGACGGACAGGCCGCAGGTTATTAGCCGGCCGAAAAACCATGACTGAAGACGTATATCTCACCGGTATTACGACGACCGGTACTCCTCATATTGGCAACTACGTCGGTGCAATTCGGCCGGGCATTGCCGCCAGCAAGGATCCCGGAAAGAAAAACTACTACTTTCTGGCGGACTATCATGCGCTCGCGAAAAACAGAGATCCCGACGAGATCAGCCGCTCGACGCTGGAGATCGCGGCGGCCTGGCTTGCACTGGGCCTCGATACGGAAAACGCGATTTTCTATCGGCAATCTGACCTTCCTGAGATTCCGGAATTCATGTGGATACTGACGAGCATGACCGCAAAGGGATTGATGAACCGCGCACACTCTTACAAGGCCATGGTTGCTGCCAATGTTGAGGGCAGCAACAAGGATCCGGACAAGGGAGTAACGATGGCGCTTTACAGTTATCCGATCCTGATGGCGGCCGACATCCTGATGTTCAGGGCGACTAAGGTGCCCGTGGGCCGTGACCAGAAGCAACACGTCGAGATGGCCAGGGATATCGCGCAGAGATTCAATCACCACTTCGGCGACGTGCTGGTATTGCCGGAGCCGGCGATCGACGAGCACACGGCGGTGCTGTCCGGACTGGACGGGCGCAAGATGAGCAAGAGTTACAACAACACGATTCCATTGTTTGCCGATGAGCGACAGCTCAAAAAACTCATCATGAAAATCAAGACGAACAGTCTCGAACCTGGCGAGCCCAAGAGCACGGAGGGCAGCACGCTGTACGATATCTACAAGGCATTTGCGACGCCCACGGAGGCAGCAGACATCGAGAAACGTTACGCAGAGGGCATCGCCTGGGGCGAGATGAAGCAACTGCTGTTCGCATACGTCAACGATCACATCAAGCCGGCGCGCGAAGAATATGAGCGCCTGATTGCTGACCCGGCGATCGTCGAGGCCGAGCTGCAAAAAGGCGCCGATCGAGCGCGCGAGGTAGCCGCGCCGTATCTCGACCAAATTCGCGACGCGGTTGGCATTCGCAAATTGGGCTAGGCTGCGAGCATCTACACGTTATCGAGCGGGCTGCGCACGGCGTGACCTCCGCGCTGCAGGACATGCGTATAGATCATCGTTGTCTTAACGTCGGCGTGACCGAGTAATTCCTGCACGGTTCGAATGTCGTAACCGTTCTCGAGCAAGTGTGTCGCAAAGGAATGACGAAACGTATGGCAGGTGGCGTGCTTTTCGACACCGGCCTTCAACCTCGCCAGCACCCAGATTCTTCAGGTGTTGTTTTCCGTGGAGCAAAATAAAGCCACGAAGCCAGTAAGCGTAAGTCTTTTCCGTACCAATGCTGTGTTGATGTAGCCGCGCTACGCGTGAAACTTCATCCATGAGTCTGGACGCCATTTCAAGTTATCACCCCGCCATTGCTCAGAGCATAGAGATAGGGGACGCCCCTATATATGAAGGTCGGTTGTCCTAGGCTGACCAAGGGTTCGAGTTTCGTGCGTGTAATAAGGAGGAGATATACTTTGTTGATGCGTCCTTTTCAATCCAAGATACTCTGGATCGATTTCTTCAGTCGCAGTCGACTGTCAA
>SMUY01007924.1_pt1 | contig 35929 bp, 39 predicted proteins | sample 2456441 | NCBI WGS metagenome assembly SMUY01 (sample SAMN11095931, study PRJNA526329) | marine sediment metagenome | biome: Marine sediment; feature: Surficial sediment; material: Deep marine sediment; isolation source: Hadal surficial sediment | place: Pacific Ocean | collected 2014-11 | depth...
CCCCCTGCAGACTGAATTCATCCAGTAGCTTCTCAAGTAACGCCTCTCGTGCCAGACGGTTCGTGTTTGGACGTAATTCCAGGATGGCGCGCAGGTTGTTTTCAGTGCTGAGTTTGCGGAAAACGCTGGCTTCCTGAGGCAGGTAGCCGATACCCGCGCGGGCCCGGGTATGCATGGCTGCGTGGGTCAGCCGACGTTCGTCGAGATAAATATCTCCCGCGTCGGCTTTCAACAATCCAACGATCATGTAGAAACAGGTGGTTTTTCCGGCGCCGTTGGGTCCAAGCAGTCCGACGATCTCGCCGCTGTGCACGGTAAGACTGACGCTTTCGACAGCCAGCTTGTTGCCGTATTGCTTGCGCAGTGAACTCACCTCAAGCCGAGATTTCTTGAGTTCGGTAACAGTCACTCTTCTAGATCGGCGGGTTCCAGCACCACGAGGACCCTGCCGTCCTCTTCGGCTTGTGCATCCACCTTTCCGGCAACGATATCGTATCTGATGTAATCCCCGCTGATCTTGTTGCCTTGCTGGGTCAGCAAGGCGTTGCCACGAAGGTCCAGACGTTCCTCCAGGGTGTGGTAGATGATGATCGAAGCGTCTGCCTCGACTTGCCCCTCGTTCTTTTCGAGCTGCTGCTGGTAGTGTGCGGGATTACCGGAGGCCGTAATTTTTATCACTTTGTTGTCGCGAATCTCCACGATCATTTCGTCAGCAGTAACACGTAGCGTGCCTTGGTCAACCCTCACTGAGCCGCGATAAATCCCCCGTTGAGCCTGTTGATCCATCTCCAGGGAATCAGCTTGAATATGGATGGGCTGGGCGGCGTCCTCCGGTAGCGCGAGCAGACCTGAGCTGAACAGTACCACGCCAATGCCGGTAACAAATCGGGATGTACGCAACATGTCTATTTGAACTGTCCTGGCAGTACGATGGTGTGGACTCGTTGTTCGGTGGAAGACGAAAACATAAGCAAACCGCGCTCCAGATGGGCTTGGAGCCCTACAGCCAGAGTTCGGCCGACCTCGGTGTCGATCATAACACTTTGGTCGGTTTCAGCGTATTGACGGTCGGGATACAGATCGAGCGATGACGCATAGAGACTGGTGTAGCGGCCGTCTGCGAATCGTTGCCGGACAGTTACGGACTCCCTCAGGGTCACGACTTCCTCGGTGTCGCCCGAGCGCGTCAGGCTTTGGTGGATATCACCGTGCTCCGACGCGAGGTGCCATGGTGGGTTTTCAACACCGTAAAGGGTCAACTCCGGTGCCTGTAAGTAGGTCACCATGTCGAGTTCAAAATGACGAATCTCCTGGGATTGAAGCCGATACTTGAGTGCTCCGTCCCTCCGAAACTGAGTGATGATTGCCTCCTCGATGTAGAGATCGGGCTCGCCAACTAACTCCATCGGGAGCTTCGGGTCGGCGGGCACCTCATCGAACTGTCCGAAAAGAAACCAGAACCCCGCAACAACACCCGCCAGCGCCAGCGCGGACCAGAAGGATCTCGCGCGTCGATAACGAATCGTGCTGTCAATGGTTTCGTTCACAATCGATTCTCATTTTTGAGACCGCTGCTAGTCGTAGCGCCAGAGCCCTTTACCGGACAGGATCAACTGACAGACCTCGCGGGCAACCCCGCCACCGCCGTTCACTTCTGTCACGTAGTGGGCACGGGCAATTGCTGCGGGATGTCCGTTGGGCACGCTGATAGCGAGGCCCACCTGATCGAATAAGTCGATATCGCCTAGATCGTCCCCGACATAAGCAACGGCGTCGATCTCGATCTTAAGCGTTGTCATGATTGTATCAACGGCAAGGCGTTTGTTCTCCGAATCCTGGTACAGGTGTTCGATACCCAGTTCCGTGGCTCGTCGCTCGACCATGGCAGAGCACCGGCCGGTGATGATGGCCACTTCCACGCCGTTTTGCTGCAGAAGTTTGATGGCGCTGCCGTCCTGCACGTGAAAAGCTTTCGTCTCCTGGCCGTTGTCGTTGTAGTAGATCTTGCCGTCGGTGAGCACCCCGTCGACGTCGAATGCGACGAGTGCGACATTAGCCGCGCGTCGGAGTACTTCGTTGGGGAAGTTCATTACTGGAATTGGACTTGCTGGACGAGCAGCGCGTTGTAGCCTAACCAGGCCAGAAGCATTACCGCACCCTCAAAACGGGTAATAACTGGGCGGGTGTTGACCGCATAGGCAAACAGCGCAAGTAACAGCGTCAGTGCCAGCATCATGCCGCAATCGCGCCACAACGACACGTTTTCCAGAACCGTTGGCGTGATGAGCCCGGGTATCGCGAGTACGAGCAGGATGTTGAGGATATTGGAACCGACCACGTTGCCGATCGCGATGTCCGAATGACCCTTGATTGCGGCGCCAACAGTGGCGGCAAGCTCAGGCAGGCTCGTTCCCACAGCGACGATGGTAAGCCCGATGATCATCTCGGTGACCCCGAGCAGCACGGCGATTTGGGTTGCCCCCCACACGAGCAGCCTGGCGCTCAGGACCAGCACGAGTATGCCGAGCACAAGCCAGAACGTTGCCCGTTGGCTGGTCATGGTGGGGATGTCTGCTAATTCATCGTTGATCGCCTCGGAAATCTCGTTTTTGCCAGAGTTGCTGGATTTTTCGTTCTGGACCAGTCGATAGAGGATCACGCCGAGTGCGGCAAGCAGTAAAAGACCGTCGGTGACCGAAAGCTCGAGATCAAAAAGCAGTAACAACGCGAAACCCGTGGCCATGAGCAGCCACGGCAACTCGGCGCGCAGAACGCTTCGCGAAAATGGCAGCGGCGCAATGAGTGCGGTAACTCCAAGGACCAGACCAATGTTGGCAATGTTGGAGCCGACTGCGTTGCCAACCGCCAGTAGCGGATTGCCATTAAACGCCGCGGTAATTGCAACGAGAATTTCAGGCGCGGAGGTACCTACCGAGACCACGGTCAGCCCGATAAACAGTTTCGAAACGCCGAAGTTGGTGGCGACGCTGGCTGCCGCGGAAAGGAACTTGTCCGCGCTCCAGATCAGCAGGCTGAAGCCTGCAATTATCGCGAGTAGGGGAACCCACAGGGTCATATGAAAGGTTCAAGTCTTCCAACGTGATCGCAAGCCACCAACTGTAGCCGTATCTGCGCGCTCAGCCAAGATGGATGGTGGGTGGTATAGTTGCTCCGCTTGGGGTAGGCAGTTGCTTCATGGATGACACGAATCTTATCGAGATTGAGGATCTGTACTTTCAACGCGGTGATCGAGTCGTATTCGATGGACTCTCACTCACCGTTCCTCGCGGCAAGATCACGGCCATCATGGGACCGAGCGGGAGCGGTAAGACCACGTTGCTCAGAATCATCGGGGGGCAGGTCAAGCCGGATGCAGGTGTTGTGCGAGTCGCGGGTAAGAACGTAGGTGACTTAGGGCGCGCGGAGCTCTTTGAACTGCGTGAGGGTATTGGGATGTTATTTCAATCCTCGGCGCTGTTTACCGATCTCACTGTTTTTGAAAACGTTGCGTTTCCTTTGCGCGAACACACGGATCTGCCAGAAGACAGTATTTGCGACCTCGTTTTGATGAAGTTGAACGCTGTGGGTCTGCGCGGCGCGAGGGATCTGCTCCCTGGTCAGCTGTCGGGTGGCATGGCGCGTCGTGTAGCGCTCGCCCGCGCGATCGCACTGGATCCACAGTTGCTGATGTATGACGAACCCTTCACCGGGCAGGATCCGATAGCGATGGGCGTGCTGGTGAGCCTCATCCAGAAACTCAATGGCGCCCTCAATGCGACGAGCCTGCTGGTTTCTCATGATATCCACGAGACCGTGAGCATATGCGATCAGATTTATATCATTGCCGATGGCAAGGTAGTCGGCCAAGGGCACCCCGATGTCCTGCACAATCACCCATCGTCACGCATCCGCCAGTTTATGGCGGGTAATCCGGATGGCCCCGTTCCCTTCCACTATCCGGCGGATGAATTTCTCTATGACGTGTTGGGATCTGTGAAGTAACTATGCAAAGGCAGACCGTTCCGTTCCCACCGAGCCTTCCGGGTCGGTGTTCAGGACACTAGTGTTCCAACAACTGAACTCATCAACATTAAGTTGTTGGAGCACTGGAGCGTGATTCGCTTTCTGCGCGGAGTTGGCAGCCGCTCACTGGATCGTTTAGCGGGTGTTGGTCGTGCGACGCTCGTCTTTGCGGCAGCGTTGTGGAGGTTGCCACGGCCTGCCGATGTACCTCTGATCATAAAGCAGATATATCAGGTTGGGGTGCTTTCGCTGGTTATTGTGGTGCTGTCCGCTTTTTGCATCGGGGCGGTGCTGGCGTTGCAGTTCCATACCCAGCTGGCGAAGTTTGGCGCCCAGGACGCAGTTGGCGTAGGACTCGCATTAGTGCTGTTGCGCGAGCTGGGGCCGGTGGTCACCGCGTTGTTGTTCGCGGGTCGGGCCGGGTCCGCAATCACGGCAGAGATCGGACTCATGAAGACCACGGAGCAACTGTCCAGCATGGAGATGATGGGCGTTGATCCGCTCCAGAGAATTGTCGCACCGCGCCTGTGGGCGGGTTTCGTGAGCCTGCCGTTACTCACCGCGATCTTCAACGTCGTCGCCATTTATGGCGGCATGATTGTCGCGGTGGAGTGGATGGGGGGTGATCCGGGTGGGTTCTGGTCCGGTATTCAGGCGGAAGTGGAAATCTGGGATGATATTGGCAAAGGTGTGGTGAAAAGTGTTGTATTCGCTGTGGTGATAACCTGGATTGCGGTGTTCCAGGGTTACGATACGGAACCCACACCCGAAGGCATAGGGCTTGCGACCACGAGAACGGTGGTAGTGTCTTCCGTAATGGTTTTAGCCATAGACTTCCTGCTGACGTTGAGTATGTACGGAGATTTTAAATAGTGCGCATGCGGACGGTAGAGATTAGCACGGGAGCCTTTGTGCTCGCGGGGACCCTGGCTTTGATTTTTCTGGCAGTCAGGGTGAGCGGGGTCAATCTCGCGGCGGATCGCTCGAGTTACACGGTCACTGCGAGGTTCGATGATGTTGCGGGCTTGCAGACTCGCGCCAAAGTAAGCATTGCTGGTGTGACGGTTGGACGCGTGGCGGCCATCGAAGTCGACCTGGAATATGGGGAAGCCATCGTCAGCATGGAGTTAAAAGGGTCTGGAGGCGTCCTCAGTATGGATACCGGTGCACAGATCCTCACCGAAGGCATCCTGGGGGCGAGATACATCAATCTGTTACCGGGTGCTGATGAGGAGACCTTGTCGGACGGTGATGAAATCGAACAGACCCAGGGCGCAATGGTGTTGGAAAATCTGATCGGTGATCTGGTCACTCGTTTGGGAGCTTCTTAGATGGTTGATGTAGCAAAAAGGCGGAGGAGGCTTGCTGCCGCACTGGTTGGATTGAGACAGTTGCAAGGATTGATTGGATTAGTCGGGTTGATCGGATTGGTGGCATCCGCAAACGCCGCCAGCCCTTCGGCGCGCGAGGTCGTGCAGAACACCTCAGATGGTCTGTTGGCACTGATCGAGGAAGCGCGTGGATATGCCGAAGAGGACCCCGAACGGTTCTTCGTAGCGGTCGAGGCACTGCTCAATCCGGTTGTGGACTTTACCGGGTTTGCCCGCAATGTGATGGCCGTACATTACAAGAAGGCAACGCAGGATCAGCGGGCAAGGTTTGCCGAGACTTTCAAATGGGGATTGGTGAGAAGTTATGCGCTTGCTTTGACCGGGTTCAGCGATGGTGAAGTTGTTCTCGTTCCGGCTGACCGGCCACCGCGTAAACCGAAGCGGGAACGGGTAAAAATGGAGATTCGCACGAGCACCGGCGAGGTATATCCGTTGCTCTACGAGATGGGGCTGGGAAAAGATGATGTCTGGCGGATGCGTAACATAACTATCAACGGTGTAAATATCGGGCTCACCTATCGTAGCCAGTTTGCCAGCGCTGCGACTGACAGCAAGTATGGCGGCGACCTCAATAAAGTGATTGAGGCCTGGTCGAACGTCGTGCAATCCAATGCCGAACAAGAAGCTGAAAAAGCCGCTGATGGCGAGGATGCGCAAGCCACCTCAACCGACGAGGTTGGATCTTGAATGCTGGCACGCAAGCGCGCGGATTCTATCTTCCGGAAAAAATTACGTTAGACAATATCGCGAACGTTCGCGCGTTGGGTGAAAAGCATATATTCGAACAGAAAACCGCAGAAGGAAATGAATGTACTTTTGATCTTTCGGGGTTAGAGCAATTTAACAGCCTGGCCGTCGCGCTGCTCATGGCCTGGTTCAGGTACGCTCATGCCCATGGGAAGTCCATTGTTTACATAGACGTTCCTCACGATTTACGTAACATCATAGACGTCTCCGGATTGACCGAAGTTCTTCCCATCAAATAAGAAAGAAGTATGCAAAAGCGGATCATCGAGAGCATTCATGCCACTTTGGCCGAGTCTCTGGTCGAAGTTGAACTGGACGGCAATCGTGCGCTCATTATCGTCACTAGCAAGGTGTTCGAAGGCAAGAGCCGTGTCCAGAAGCAGCAGCTTGTTTATGGATGCATTGATGAATTCATCAAAGATGGTTCGCTGCACGCTGTGACAATTCGTGCGCTAACACCAGATTAGATGGATAAGTTGCTCATCAAAGGCGGGCGTCGCTTGTCCGGCACGCTGAAGGTGTCCGGTGCAAAGAATTCCGCGTTACCCATACTTGCGGGAGCCTTGCTGACCGATAAATCGGTGGTGATCGGTAACGTACCGCACCTGCACGACGTTACGACGATGATCGAACTACTCGGATGTCTTGGTGCAAATGTGGTCATCGACGAGAAGATGCGGGTCGAGGTATCCGCGAACGATTTGAGAGAATTGCGGGCACCGTACGAGCTCGTCAAAACCATGCGTGCGTCATTTCTGGTGATGGGCCCACTGCTCGCCAAGTACGGCAGGGCTGATGTGTCACTGCCAGGCGGTTGCGCCATCGGCGCACGCCCGGTCGATCAGCACCTCAAGGGTTTCGAGGCGTTAGGTGCTGAAATCAATGTTGTGGACGGTTATGTGAGTGCCACGGCGGAACATGGTCTCAAGGGTGCCGAGTTCACGTTCGATCTGGTTACCGTCACAGGCACTGAGAACGTCATCATGGCGGCATGTCTTGCAGATGGGATTACCCGCATCCACAACGCCGCGTGCGAACCGGAGGTGGTGGATCTCGTCGAGTTCCTCAACGCCATGGGAGCGCGAATCTCCGGACACGGTACCCCCAACGTGGAAATAACAGGAGTGACGGCCCTCGCTGGCTGCGTCTTCGATGTGATGCCAGACCGGGTTGAAACGGGGACATACCTCATCGCGGCCGCCGCGACCGGTGGCCGTGTGAGGCTTGATGGTGCACGTCCTGATACCTTGCAGGCTGTGCTGGACAAACTGATCGAAAGCGGCGCTGAGCTATCGCTGGGAGATGATTGGATAGAGCTTGATATGGGTGGCAAGCGGCCGTTGGCGGTGGATATTACAACAGCACCTTATCCGATGTTTCCGACAGACATGCAGGCACAGTATCTTGCGATGAATGCGATCGCCAAGGGAACCAGTCGCGTCACAGAAACGATTTTCGAAAACCGCTTCATGCACGTTCAGGAGATCAACCGACTGGGTGCCAACATCGAGCTGGTGGGGCCGTCAACCGCCATCGTACATGGGGTGGATTCACTCAAGGCGGCACCCGTGATGGCGACAGACCTACGCGCATCCTTCAGTCTGGTGGTTGCGGCATTGGTCGCTGTGGGCGAAACCCTGATCGATCGAATTTATCACATCGACCGCGGCTACGAGACCATAGAGGAAAAGCTGCTGCAACTTGGTGCCGATGTGCAGCGGGTTTCCGGTTGAAGGGGCGTCATAAGTGGGCTTGACGATTGCACTCAATCGCGGACGGATTCTCAAAGAATGTATGCCGTTGCTCGAGGCTGCAGGTATCCGCCCGGAGGAAGACATCTATGGGAGTAGAAAACTCGTGTTCAAGACGGTCGATGGCGACCACCGTCTCGTCATTATGCGCGGTTCTGATGTGCCTACTTACGTCGCGTACGGAGCAGCGGATGTGGGTATTACGGGTAAAGATACGCTACTCGAGTACCGTGGTGGTGGCGGGTTTTATGAAAGGCTCGATCTTGGTATCGCTCGGTGCAGGATCATGTCGGCGGCCCCGGTTGGTGCCGGGTTGAACCAGAGTCCGCTGACAGTGGCAACCAAGTTCGTCAACATTGCCGAGGAGTACTACGAGTCCAAAGGTCGTCACGTTTCAATCATCAAGCTTTCCGGGGCGATGGAGCTGGCGCCGTTGATGAACCTGGCGGATTGTATCGTCGATATCGTTGATACCGGCAATACGCTGAGGGCCAACGGTCTGGAACCACTCGAAACCATTGCGGAAATCAGCGCCCGGTTGATTGTGAATCACGCTTCGATGAAAACCAGGTTCGATGAGGTACAGCACCTGATCGAGCGGCTGCGGCAAAACCTAGTTGAAAGGTGATACCTCGGTGAAGTTTGCTATCGCCAATCTGAACACGGTGGATGAGACATTCCCCGAGCGACTTGATGAGATTCTGCGCTGGGATGCTAGCGAGGACAGTGAGGTCACCCGCTTCGCCACCAACGTGATCGGTGAGGTTCGTCGCGATGGGGACTCCGCTCTGTTGGCTTTGACCGCCAGACTGGATCGGTTTGACGCCCCGGACATGGCAGCCCTTACCTTGGATCAAAGCGATTTCGCCGCTGCTTTCGAGAGTCTTCCTGCGTCAGAGCGTGAAGCGCTCCTGGTGGCGGCTGAGCGCATCACCGACTATCACGAGCGGCAACTTACTTCGGATTGGGAATTTACGGATTCCCAAGGGAACCGCTTAGGGCAACGCATCACACCTCTGGACAGGGTTGGCCTCTACGTACCGGGTGGGCAGGCTGCCTATCCGTCCACCGTGCTCATGACGGCTTTGCCTGCCCGGGTCGCCGGCGTTTCTGAAATAATCATGACTGTGCCGATGCCGGATGGCGTGCGTAACCCGCTTGTGCTGGCGGCTGCCCATGTAGGGCAGATCGATGCTGCATTCACTATCGGTGGCGCACAAGCGATTGCCGCGCTGGCGTATGGTACCGAAACCGTACCAAAGGTGGACAAGATCGCAGGTCCCGGTGGTGCTTATGTTGCGGCCGCGAAGCGCCTGGTATTCGGCGATGTGGGCATCGACATGATTGCCGGCCCCAGCGAAGTCCTGGTGATCGCCGACGGAACCGGGCCTGTTGAGTGGGTGGTGATGGACCTTTTTTCTCAAGCCGAACACGACGCCTCTGCACAAGCCATTTTGTTGTGCCCGGATTCGGCCTATCTCAAAGCCGTCGAGGCCGCCATGGTACGTTTGCTGCCCGAACGCCTGCGCGCGGAAACGATAAGTGCATCGTTGTCTGCGCGTGGGGCGCTGATCAAAACCCGCGATCTAATCGAGGCTACTGAGATTGCTAACCGCATCGCCCCTGAACACCTCGAGCTAGCCGTGGCCGATCCGGATGCGCTCCTCGGGGAGATACGCCATGCGGGTGCAATTTTTATGGGCGCCCACTCCCCTGAGGTAATGGGTGACTATGTCGCAGGACCGAGTCATGTGTTACCCACGTTTGGAACCGCCCGGTTCTCGTCGCCGCTCGGCGTAAGTGATTTCCAGAAACGCAGCTCTGTCGTTCGTTTGAGCGTCGAAGGCTCGCAGATGCTGGCACGCGTAGCAGTGACACTGGCCAATGGGGAAGGCTTAGAAGCACACGCCCGTGCTGCGGAGTTGCGGTTGCGCGGCATCGATCACAATCGTGGTTAAGTAAAATACCCTGACCGCAAATTAAGGACGCACACCGGATTCGGCTGTAAGGGAGAGTTGTTGACCCCGGCGCATCACGTCGAGTTCCAGATCGCTTCCCGGCTCTGCGTGGGCTATCTGCCGGGTAACCACCAGCGAATTTACTGCTGGATGTTCATTGATGGCGAGGATGTAGTCACCAACCCTCAATCCCGCGGCATCTGCGGGCGAATTGCGCACGACCGTTAAAATTTCGAGACCAACACCGGCCCCCGCGGGTGGCGCGTTGGCAAGTTCCACACCCAGCCAGCCACGAGTTACCCGGCCGTTCTGCACGATCTCATTCAGGATGCTCATGGCGAGCCGGACCGGAATGGCAAAGCCAATACCCTCCGAACCCCCGGAACGAGAGACGATCATGGTGTTGATGCCGATCAGGTTGCCTTCGGCGTCAATTAACGCCCCGCCCGAGTTACCCGGATTAATCGCCGCGTCTGTTTGGATGAAGTCGTCATAGGGGCTCGGGCTGACCCCGGCCCGGCCCTTGGCGCTGATGATTCCAGACGACACGGCTTGTCCGATACCAAAGGGATTGCCGATGGCGAGGGCAACATCGCCCACCTCGACTTCATCTGAAGATCCGACACGAATGGGTGTCAGACCGCTCGCTTGGACGCGAATCACCGCCAGGTCGGTTTCGGGGTCGCTGCCGACAAGCGTTGCGGTGGTGACCTGCCCATTGGAGAAGCCCACGAGAATCTCATCGGCGCCTGCGATGACGTGGTTGTTAGTCAGAATGTAGCCGTCTTCGCTTACGATGACACCGGAGCCCAGCGAATTATTCATGCGCCTGCTGCCATCGGTAGAGAACCGGCTGCACCAGTCGCGAAAACGGGGCAGCTGGCAGATGGGTGGCGCAACGAGTTTGCTAGTGGAGATGTTCACGACACTCGGTGCGGCTCGCTTAACCGCCGTAGCATAACCGGGCTTGCTGGACGTGGTGTCGAAGTGCATGACGAGCATGACCGCAAAGCCCACCAGGCCCCCGACAGTTGCCGGAATGAGGACGTATCTGACGAATTCCCGCATAGCGAGGACGTTACCAGCTCGATCCGGCGAAAAACACCCCACCGCCAAAGCCCGTTGCACGTATTTGCTGCAAGGCGCTACAGTGCGCCCCCATGTCGCCACTTGAACGATACCAGGAACTGCTCCTCCGGCCAGGCTTCTCCAGAGATCCCGCGCAGCGAGCCGTTACCGAGCTCCTCGATGGGCTCTACCATGAATTGCTCAAACGATCGCTTGCGCGCGATCGAGGCCACTTCTCGCGCTTGTTGAAATGGTTACGGCCAGGGTCCTCGACACCTCTCAAAGGGCTTTATCTGTGGGGTGGGGTCGGCCGGGGTAAAACGATGCTCATGGATCTCTTCTACGAGTGTCTCCCGGAGTCACAGCGGATGCGAATGCACTTTCACCGTTTCATGCAGCGGGTACATCACGAGCTCAAAGATCTCGCCGGAACACCTGATCCGCTACAGCTCGTGGCCGACCGCCTTGAACGGGAGGGGAACATTTTGTGTTTTGACGAGTTTTTCGTCTCAGATATTGGCGATGCAATGATTTTGGGAGAGTTGCTGCAGGCGTTGTTCGAGCGCGGCGTCACCCTGGTGGCTACCTCGAACGTGGAACCCAACAAACTGTACGAAAACGGACTGCAACGCAGCCGCTTCCTTCCCGTCATCGAGCTGATCGAGACGCATACCCGGGTGTTTGAGGTGTATGGTGATACGGACCACCGCTTGCGAGTGCTCGAGCGTGCAGAAATCTACCACGCCCCCCTCGATGGGGACGCCGAAAATAGTCTGGCGCGCAGCTTTGCAGCGCTTGCCCCCGACAAAACCGAGTATGACGTTACCCTGGAGATTGAGGGACGCCCCATTGTTGCTCGATGTGTAGCCGACGACGTGGTCTGGTTCGATTTCTCCGCAATTTGCGAAGGTCCCCGCAGCCAGAACGACTACATCGAACTCTCACGCATCTACCATGCCGTGTTGCTCAGCAACGTGCCGCGATTTAGCCCACGCAACGAGGATGCCGCCCGGCGTTTCATCAGCCTGGTTGATGAGTTCTACGACCACAACGTCAAACTCATCATCTCCGCCGAAACGACCCCCACGGAATTGTACGGTGGTGGGCACCACCGCTTCGAATTCCACCGTACGGAGAGTCGGTTGTTGGAGATGCAATCTCATGAGTATCTGGCCCGCACCCACCGCGCGTGATTCTTGTGGCGCGGAACTCCAGGCGGGACCGGCTGTTCGCGACCCGACACCCCAAGCACCTGTAAATCCCCCGGATCGGGCGTTGTAAATGACGAAGCCCTCCGCTAATATTCGCCGTCCTGAAAATCCGGTCAACGTTAACCCGTATGAAAACCGTAAGCATGCGCGCGGAAGATGTGCAGCGCACTTGGTTCGTTGTAGACGCCGAGAACAAAACGCTGGGTCGTTTAGCTACAGAAGTGGCGCGGCGCCTGCGTGGTAAGCACAAACCCATTTACACGCCCCATGTGGATACGGGTGACTATATCATCGTGGTTAATGCCGAAAAGGTGCGCGTGACGGGCAAGAAATTCACGGACAAGATTTATTACCGCCACAGTGGCTATCCCGGTGGCATCAAGGCGACAAGTTTTAAACACCTCCAGGAGTCGCATCCCGAGCGCATCGTGGAGAAAGCGGTAAAGGGAATGTTGCCACGCAACCCACTCGGTCGTGCTATGTATAAGAAACTCAAGGTGTATGCCGGATCCGAACATCCGCACGCCGCCCAACAACCAGAACCTTTGGAGCTATAGGTGGCAGCTACTTCTCATTACGGTACCGGGCGCCGCAAGACCTCAGCAGCGCGGGTATTTATCAAGACAGGTAACGGCACTATCTCTGTCAATTCGAATCCGCTCGACAAATACTTTGGACGAGAGACCGCGCGCATGATCGTGCGTCAACCGTTAGAGGTAGCGGAGCTAAGCGACAAGCTGGACGTGTGGGTAACGGTGCGCGGCGGTGGTAATTCCGGACAGGCGGGAGCGATCCGCCATGGCATTGCTCGCGCGCTGGTCGAGTATGACGAAGCGTTGCGCGTCCCGATGCGCAAGGCCGGATTCCTGACGCGTGATGCACGAGAAGTGGAACGCAAGAAAGTCGGTTTGCGCAAAGCCCGCAAACGGCCTCAGTACTCGAAACGCTAACGACCAACCAACACCGGCCTCGCCAGGTAGGTGCGCTTACCTGTCGCAAAAATGCTGGTCTTGACGCGTGTGCTAAAATCGATAGACAAAACACCGTACGTAACCAGGCATTTGATCGTTAATTTTTTGAGTTGTTGGAGCACCGGGAACGGGGGAGCATTTCTGTGAGCGATGGCGAAGTAACGGAAATGGGTCCGTCAGAATCAACCTCGGCGGCGCCCATCGCGAGTGCGCTGGACCCGAGCAGAATCAATAAACAACGTCGTTACTTTCTTATTGGTGCCTCTTTGACGGTGGCTGGGGTGGGTGCGATCGGTGTTGCCGTACCGTTTGTCAAATCGTGGAACCCAAGCGCAAAAGCAAGAGCGATGGGTGCCCCGATTACCATCGACTTCAGTAAACTCAAACCCGGGGAGATCCTGGGTCCAACGCCCGCGTGGCGTGGACAACCGCTGTTCGTCGTCTATCGGAATCCCGCAGCGCTGGCGCAGATCGGACGCGAAAGTCCGAATCTCGCTGACCCAGACTCGGACAATCCGGACATGCAGCCTGAATACGCCAAGAATCCGTGGCGTTCCAAGCGCCCGGAGATAGGCATTTATCTCGGGATATGTACCCACCTCGGCTGTTCGCCGAAGTATTATGGTGAGGTTCAACCGGAGCCGTTCGATGAGAACTGGCAGGGGGGGTTTTTCTGCCCGTGCCACGGTTCTCGATTTGATTTAGCTGGTCGGGTAGTCAAGGGAGTGCCTGCTCCCGATAACCTCAAGGTGCCGCCTTACCAGTTCGTCAGCGATAAGGTAGTGATCATCGGTGTGGACGAGGACACCGCCTGATGGAGCAGCCACAGGGAAAGATGGCACAGGCGTGGTCGAACTTCATAGGGTGGGTAGACGAACGTTTCCCTTTGACGGAAACCTTCGAATACCACATGTCCAAGTATTACGCGCCGAAGAACTTCAACTTCTGGTACTTCTTCGGCATTCTTTCGATGTTTGTCCTGGTGATGCAGTTGCTCACCGGAATCTGGCTCACGATGAGCTATTCACCTTCCGATGCCTTCGCTTCGGTCGAGTACATCATGCGTGATGTGGAGTACGGCTGGTTGCTTCGTTACCTGCATTCCACAGGCGCCTCCGCGTTTTTCATCGTAGTCTATCTGCATATGTTTCGTGGCCTGATGTACGGTTCTTATCGCCAACCGCGCGAACTCCTGTGGTTGATCGGCATGGCTATTTTCATCGTCCTGATGTTAGAGGGGTTTGCCGGTTATCTACTGCCGTGGGGCAATATGTCTTACTGGGGGGCGCAGGTAATCATCTCTCTGGCGGGTGCGATACCCGTAGTCGGACCCGACCTCATGGAGTGGGTTCGAGGTGATTTCCTCATGTCGGAGGTCACGCTGAATCGGTTCTTTGCATTACATGTGGTGGCGTTACCGCTGGTGTTGGTTATGCTCGTGTTCGTGCACATCGTGGCATTACATCACGTTGGCTCGAATAACCCTGATGGGATAGAAATCAAGAAAAACAAGGATGCCAATGGTATTCCACTCGATGGCATTCCTTTCCACCCCTATTACACTGTAGGGCACGACATCCCGGCGACTGTGGCATTTCTGTTCATTTTCTGTGTCGTCGTCTTTTATGCCCCGGAGATGGGCGGATATTTCATCGAGAAGCCGAACTTCGAAATTGCCAACCCACTAGTAACTCCGGATCACATCGCCCCAGTCTGGTATTACACGCCCTTCTACGCCATGTTGCGTGCGGCAACTTATCCGCTGCTGGGTGTGCCTGCCAAATTCTGGGGACTTGTCGTGATGGGTGGCGCCATTATGATCCCCTGCGTGTTGCCCTGGTTGGATCGCAGCCCTGTGAAGTCCCTGCGTTACAAAGGTCTCGCTTCGAAGGTAATGTTGGGCTTGTTCATCATCAGCTTTTTCATCCTCGGCTATCTCGGTACGATCGCGCCTTCAAAGGGAGCGACTGCATTGGCACAGGTGTGTACGGTTCTCTACTTCGCCTATTTCATATTGATGCCGTGGTACACGCGGGCTGAGCGCACCAAACCAGTACCGGAAAGGGTGACGACACGATGAAGATCCCGGTGCTTTTTACGGTGTGTTTGTTGGTGCCCGCAATTTCGGCTGCTTCCTCTGCCAGCGATTGGCAGATGAAAGAGATGACACCGGATCTCGAGAATCTGCCGTCGTTACAAGAAGGGTTTCGCTTGTACGTCAACTACTGCATCGGATGCCACTCGTTGAAGTATCAGCGTTACGAGCGCACGGTTGATGATCTCGGCATTTCTCACGACATTGCACTGCAAAACCTGATATTCACTGGTCAGAAGATTGGCGAGCTCATGACCTCGGCGATGGACCCGGAGCAGGCGAAATCGTGGTTCGGTGCCCCGCCGCCTGACCTCACAATGGTGGCGCGGGTGCGTGATCCCGCTTGGATATACAACTACTTGCAAACGTTTTATGTCGACGAAACAAGACCTTTCGGTGTTAACAACAAAGTGTTTCCCAATGCTGGAATGCCTCACGTTCTGACGGATCTGCAAGGGGTTCAATCCTGCGCACCCGTCAGTGGTGGTGGGGAAACCGGTGAGGCTGCACATTGTGAGCTAGTCGTAGACGGAAATGGGTTGTACAGCGTGGAAGAGTACGATCAGGCGACCTATGACATCGCAAACTTTCTCTTTTATGTAGGCGATCCCAGCAGGTTGGAGCGCCATCGGCTCGGTGTGTACGTGCTGTTGTTTCTCGTCGTACTCTATGTGTTGACCTTCCTGTTGGGTCGCGAGTACAACAAAGAAGTTCTCTAATCGAATAACAAGTTGGTTGTGACCAGCCAACCGTCTCGCGAAAAGGTAAATAATGAGCGTAGTTACAAAACGAACGTCGATGACTTTTTTTTCGGATGCGAAGGATCACTACTCACATCGGGTGAGAATGGTACTTGCTGAGAAGGGTGTTTCGTTCGATATGGTGGATGTCGATCCTGGCGACAAACCCGAAACCCTGGCGGAGATCAACCCGTACAACAGCCTGCCAACTCTATTGGACAGAGACCTGGTGCTCTACGAAGCAAACGTCATCATGGAGTATCTGGATGAACGTTTTCCTCATCCTCCCCTGTTGCCGGTTTACCCGGTTCAGCGGGCGCTGTCGAGGTTGTGGATAACGCGCGTTGAGAAGGAGTGGAGTGGCCGGTTGGATCTTCTCATGGCTGGCAAGGGGCGGGAAACCATACTCACGAAAGCGCGCAAGGAACTGCGCGAGAGCATCGTCAGCATCGCACCGATTTTCGCTGAAAAACCGTACTTCATGTATGAAGAATTCACCCTGGTGGATTGTTGTGTTGCACCGATTTTGTGGCGATTGAAATGTGTGGACATCAGTTTGCCTGAGCGATCGACGAAACCCCTGCAGAAGTACATGCAGACAATCTTCGACCGTGAAACCTTCCGCACCAGCCTCACGGAATCGGAACTGGAGATGCGCGAATAGGACCCCCAGACGCCACGCAGAAGTCGCAACGCCCCTATCTCCTGCGGGCGCTTTATGACTGGATCGTCGACAGCAACCTGACGCCCTACGTAGTGGTCGCGGCGAATTCGAAGCAGGTCGTCGTGCCTCAAGAATTTGTCAAAGAAGGCAAAATTGTACTGAACGTTTCACCTATGGCGGTGCGTAATCTGGTGTTCGGCGACGAGACGTTTACCTTCGACGGACGGTTTTCGGGGAATCCTTTTACGGTCAGTGCACCCATTGCCCGGGTTCTGACAATCTATGCGAAGGAAACTGGCGAAGGAATGATGTTTGACGGAATGGAAAGTAGTCGGGGAAGTGGTTCACAAGTGAGTGCTGAATCTGATTCTGTGACAGAGACCGACGGACGGGAACCGCCAGACCCTGCGGGGAGCGGATCTAAGGGAGACGGACCCGGACGGCCAGGAAGTCATTTGAAGGTTGTAAAATAGCGCTAGGACACTAGTCGAGGTATTCGAAAACCTTCACTATTTTTTGCACGCCATAGACGGACCTGGCGATTGCGACGGTGTCGTCGGCTTGTTGACGTGGCAACAAGCCTAAGAGATAGACCACGCCGTTTTCCGTTACCACCTTAACTCGGTTGGCATTTACCCGTTTGTCAGCAGCCAGCTTGGTTTTGACCTTGCCTGTCAGCCAGGTGTCGTTGGTTCGAGCGAGGTAGGAGATAGGTCCCCCCACCTCGATTTCGTTATGAATCTTCCTGACTTTGCCAATACGCTCAGCGGCTTGATACGCGTGGGTTTTCAGATTCTCGGTAGCAACCTGGCCGGCCAATAGCAATACTCCGTTGTAGCTGACGGCGACGAGGTGGGCGCTGTCGAATCCGGGATCGCTTTTTTTGATCTCCCGTTTGACCATGCTCTCGATTACCTGGTCGTCGATGATCATCCCAGGCGTTCGGGCGCGCGGGTCGTTGGAAAAAGTGGCACAGGCGGTCAACGAGAAGCAGAGGACTACGACTAGCGGTTTGATTGAACTTAGCAAAGCTCTGAGAAGATGTGGGCTACTGGTTCTGGAAGGCATCGCGAATCCATAAAAAATGTAGGTGGTAGTTTCGCCCCGTAACCGACACTACGTCAAATCGACAGCAACGCTTGGAGAAGCGACGGTGGCGGGCGAGGAACGAGCTGGCGGCGCCGATCAACCGGCGCCTTTTTGCGTTTGTAATAGTTTCGAATCCTGCGCCGAAGTGGTTGCTCGCGCGGTAACGTACTTCGACAAACACGATGATGTCGCCATCAAGCATGACGAGATCGATCTCTCCAGATCTACAATGATAATTCCGTTTTACGAATTTGAGGCCATGAGTTTCGAGATAGTCTTGAGCCTCTCTTTCGGCCCATGCGCCTACCTCTGCGTTGGTCAACTCAAAGCTCTCGTTTTTGACCTGACCCCTCTTCACGCTCGGCCAGCAACGGTAGTGCAACGAGTTTGCCACGGATCACGACACCCCAGGCAAGCTCGCGGTGAAATCGACGATCCTGCCCGAGCGAAAGGATCCCGGTACTACCGAGCAGGTGGGCAGACGCGGTGCGTGTGAATGTGGATAGACGGTCGCTCACCCGAAATGCGTCGACCCCAAGGGCGTACAGCGCGGAAAAAGGATTGTTCTGCAACCCAAAAGGCTCCGCCATGGCAACGTACAGGGGATCATCGAAAAGCTGCCACGGCAATTCGCATACGCGAAAGCCGTTGAGCACATCAAGTGCGTGCGCCTGATTGCCACGCACGCTTTGCGAACTGGCATACACCGGCAGATCGTTGGCGAAGTGAAACCTTAGCGCCGGCACGAGGGCGGTTGCTTCCAGGTTATTGACCAGAGCGACAATGGCTTCGACATCGTCTCGGGCGCGAGGTAGAAATTCGAGTTCCAGATCGAGCAGCTTAACCAGGGCAGCGTGGCGTGCAAAGCTTGCATCCACCTGCATCGCTCTACCAACCGATTCGGTGATCGTCTTGATGTCGTTGAATGCCTGAATGGTCATGTGCAACGGCCATTGTGCTTTGAGACGCTCAACCGCTCGCAGCGACCAGTCTTCACCGTTGTGAAAGATGATCAGTCGATCCACACCATCACTCAGGAGGCGATCGACAAGCGTGTCGGTTTCATCTTCGATGGCGAGACCTAACTGCAGGAGGTTTTGCGCGGGTTCCTGAAAATCTTCCAGATAGTTCAGGCCCAATACTGGTAGCTCCGGATTGAGATTGTTGAGGGTGCTCAGTGAGCGCTTGCTCAATGGTCCGACGATGAGATCTGCGCCGTCAGCGAGAATTTGTTCGTAAACGGTTGGCAGGGGTGAGGCAGTGCTGTCGTAGACAGAAATGCGGAAATTCCGTAACACCGGTCTCTGCGAGTTGGACAATTGCGGCAGCGGGTTGGTCGATGGCCCCTCAAGGTATGCGGCAATGAATCCATCTCGAACAGCGCGGCCGGCCCTGGCGAGGGGTCCGCTCAGTGGCAGTAGCAATGCAACCTGTTGTGGCTGCCAAGCCTGATCGTTCAGGGGTAACAGCGTTGTCGGCAGCAGTTCGAACGCTGGATGGTCGGACCATTTTTTCCGCCAACGCGTGAGCCGCGTTCTCTGATCTGCGCTCGAGAAACTTTCGAGCATGCTGGATTTGAGTTCCCACCATCCTAGCCGTCGTCCGGTTTGCAGCGCCACCTGGCGGCGAGCGGAAAGACCGGGTGCCTTACTCATATGTGACCAGATCAGGTCGTGGACCGCTTGACGCTCCATCTCGGGTGGCTGCATATCCATCAGTCGGTGAGCGGCACAGATGAAGTTACCCTCCAGGGCACAGAGTTTTGCCATCGCAAGGAGCGGCCGGTAGTTACTCTGCGCATCTCCTGAAGAATCCACAGAGCTGGCAACGTCAGCTAACAGTTTTTCGGCAAGTAACAGCTCGCCCCGCTGTATGGCCAGTTCCGCAGCGGCGAGTTGATAGGCCCAAAGGAGCGTGGGTCCCAGAAGCTCAGGAGCCACTTCCCCAAGCGCACGTTCTGCCGCCTCCCAGTTTTCCTGCCGAATGAATCCGTGTGCAGCACGCAGATACAGGGCGAGCGCCTCACTAAGGGGAGCGCTGCGCGCTTGCCAGAGCAACGCCCGGGGCGAGGGTTCGTTGCTCGAATCGCTTGATGTCTGCCAGGGAGGTGCCTCGGGGGTGCTTTGGCACCCGTACGTTGCCACAATGACGAGACAAACTGAGATGAACCTTACCGCCATGTTTGGAATTCTATATGTTGTCGCAACGCCTATTGGAAACCTTGATGACATAACGCGTCGAGGTGCGATGGTCCTTAAATCGGTTGCGATAATCGCCGCCGAGGATACCAGACGGTCTCGGGTGCTGTTAGCGGAGATCGGGGTAGGTAGGACAGAGATGGTTGCGTTGCACGACCATAACGAAAGCCAAGCGGGGGCAGTTATCGTCGCGGTGCTCGAGGAGGGCCGTGATGTGGCGCTGATCTCGGATGCCGGAACGCCACTTCTCTCGGATCCGGGGTTCGATCTCGTTCGCCGCTGCTGGGAGGCCGGGATCGACGTGGTGCCCATACCCGGTCCAAGTGCCGTTCTGGCCGCGCTTTCCGTTTGCCCGCTACCCGCACAGCAGTTTTATTTCGAGGGGTTTCTACCAGCCAAGCCTCGACAACGTAGATCCCGCCTGCAGGAACTACTGCAGTTCCCACTTGCCGTGGTCTTTTTCGAGGCCCCGCATCGTATTGAAAACTGTTTAACCGATCTTTGTGCGCTGGCTCCGGAAAGACGCCTCATGATCGGTCGTGAGATGACCAAACGTCATGAGACATACCGCTGCGATACCCCCGAGGTGTTGTTGCGGTTTCTGCAAACGGAGGGTCAGCTGCGCGGTGAGTTTGTATGCGTCCTTCAGGGGAAAACGGCTGATGTCGCCAGCGATGAGGATGTTCGGCGCACAATGCAGATACTCAGCAAGGAGCTTCCGCCAGCCCAGGCGGCACGTATCGGTGCCCAGCTTTGTGGGCAAAACAAAGCCGAACTGTATTCCCTGGCGGTGGAGTACCGTCAGGAGCACTAGCTTAGCTGAACTATCTTAAATATCTAACAGCGGGGGTAAATCACGCTGTTAGTGGTATTTAGCTCAGTGGGTCATTAACCTGTGGATGAGTTGGCCAGACAGCCGCTGGTGGGGTAACCCGCGAGAGGAAAGTCCGGGCTCCATAGGACAGGGTGCCAGGTAACACCTGGGGGGCGTGAGCCTACGGAAAGTGCAACAGAGAGTAGACCGCCAAAGATGTGTCGACTTACCTCGATGTGTCCGGTAAGGGTGAAACGGTGCGGTAAGAGCGCACCGCGCGCGTGGTAACACTGCGTGGCTAGGTAAACCCCACCTGGAGCAAGGCCAAATAGGAATCCTATCGCGTGGTCCGCGCGGGATTCGGGTGGGCTGCTGGAGGTGTTCGGTGACGAATATCCTAGATGAATGGCTGTCTGCGGTGAATGCTTCATCGTGACAGAACCCGGCTTATCGGCTGACTCAACTTTTTATCAAGCCACTTTTTATTTAGTTCCCATAAGTAAAACAGGCACCTAGAAGTTAATGTGAATTCTAGAAAACAGAACCTACTCGAAGTTAACTAACGGAATATTATGTTTCCGATCCAATAACTACCGAAAATTCGTTATATTTCCGCAGGTTATGGGGCTTTCCAACCTTGACACCCAATTTGGCTGACCTATAGTGTCTGGAAGTAGCATAATGTGGGGAAAAGTGGGAAACAGGTGGATTTAGAATAACTTCTATTCGGTGGTCGAGCGACACTCGCGTCGGTAACCCTGAGGGGCCACCCAGCGTCCGATCTTATCGGGATTCGACCACGCCACTCCACGAAAAGTTGTGTTTCGCGGTATCAACAGCGCCACATTGGATGCCAAAGGCCGTATGGCCTTGCCCACCCGTTTTCGTGAGTCCGTACAGGTTGTCGCGGAAAGTAAACTCGTCGTCACGATCGATATGCGGGAAAGGTGCCTGTTGATGTATCCACTACCTGAATGGGAGGTGGTGCAGAGTAAGCTGGAAGAATTATCGAATATCCGCGAGCAGGCTCGCTTGCTGCAGAGGTTGCTCATCGGACACGCCACCGATCTCGAGTTGGACGGGAGTGGGCGAATTCTGCTTCCCCAGATGTTACGGGACTTTGCTGAACTCGATAAGAAGCTGGTGTTAGTTGGGCAAGGCAACAAAATCGAGATCTGGAGCCACACTGCCTGGCATGCACGGATGGAGCAGTGGTTGGCCGATGATTCGGGCGGGTTAGCGGCCAACCTCGATGAATTTACCGGCCTATCAGTTTGACAGAAACTCATCAGGCAGTTCTATGCCGGGAGATCGTTGAGTTGGTGATGAATCCTGCCTTGAGCGAGCAGCTGGTATTCGTGGACGCGACATTCGGTCGAGGAGGGCACTCCCGCGCTTTACTGGGTCAACTTTCTCCCGATGCGAGGCTGATTACCATCGACAGAGATCTCGAGGCGGTAGCGGTAGCGCGCGAGTTGGCGTCGGCGGATCCGCGTGTAACAGCTTGTCATGGGCGTTTCTCCGATATTTCCAGAATTCTCGCGGACCTTGGTCTTGCTTCAGTGCACGGGGTGATACTGGATCTTGGCGTTTCCTCGCCGCAGCTTAACGAGCCACGCCGTGGTTTCAGCTTTCGTACCGATGGTCCCCTGGATATGCGAATGGATCAGTCATCTGAACTCACCGCTGCGAAGTGGCTGAACGAGGCGGAAGAGTCCGAGATCGGAGCGGTACTCAAGATTCTTGGCGAAGAACGTCATGCGCGAAGAATTGCTAAGGCGATCGTTCTGGCCCGACCGCTTACCAGGACTCGGGAACTTGCCGAGGTTGTCAGTCGTGCGCAGCCCCGACGTACGCCAGGCAAACATGATTCGACGCGAACTTTTCAAGCAGTCCGTATGCATATCAATAATGAGCTCGAGGAGTTGGAGCAGGGGCTATCGGCTGCTTTTTCCTGCCTGACGATTGCCGGCCGTCTGGCTGTCATCAGTTTCCATTCCCTCGAAGACCGTATGGTGAAACGTTTCATTCGCAAGCTGGCTCAGGCGCCTTCGCTGCCGCGTCGCCTGCCGCTGCGTAGCAGCGAAATAATTGTACCGGGACGCAAGGTTGCTGGACCCATTCGGGCCACGGCTTCCGAGACGCGTGACAACCCTCGAGCCAGGAGTGCGATGTTACGGGTGGTGGAGCGAGCGGCGTGAGCGTCGTGCGGTTTGCCGCCTGGATCTTGCTGTTGCTTCTTGTCGTGGCTTCGGGCCTGGAGGTGGCGTATACGAGTCAGGAGGTCAGACGCCTGCATATGGTGCGTGAAGAGGCGCAACACAGACAAGACGAACATCTCGCCGAGTACAGCAGGTTGTTGATCGAACGCGGTGCTCTGGCTGCTTATCAGAATGTCGAACGGGTAGCTCGGGATGAACTCGCCATGAGTTTTCCCGAGGATGTGGAGCGAATCGAACCTTGAAACTTTGGCGCCACTATACGGTTGTTGGTCTGTTTGTATTCGCTTGTGCGGGTCTTGTGGCGCGCGTGGTGTTTTTGAACGTAACCCAGCGAGAGTTTCTTCAGAGCCAGGGTGATGCCCGGTCGATCCGCTACGAGACATTGCCTGCCTATCGGGGTGTTGTCTACGACCGGTTCGGGGAGCCTCTGGCAGTCAGTACTCCGGTCGTGGCTGTGTGGACGGATCCGAGCTTGACCGAATTCGACGAAGCGACGATCGCGAAGTTGGCACAGTTGCTGGGACTTGATCAGCAGGCGCTTGAGCACCGGCTCAAGACTAATGCGGGACGCGAGTTCATGTATCTGAAGCGCCGCGTGGCCTGGGAGAAAGCGGAACAGCTTCGCGCTGTTGCGATCGAAGGTGTGTTTTTCCAGCCTGAATACCGGCGCTACTACCCGGCGAGCGAAACCGCCGCCCACGTCGTCGGTGTCACGGATATCGATGACGCGGGTCTCGAGGGTATTGAACTGTCCTTCGATGATGTACTCAAGGGTCAGCATGGTCGGAAGTTGGTATTGAAAGACCGGCGTGGTAACACCGTAAAAGATCTCGAATACCTCTCGGCGCCGCAATTCGGAATTGATCTGACGTTGTCATTGGATCTTCGCCTGCAGTTTTTTGCTTATCGTGAACTCAAAGCTGCTGTGGCCTCGCACAAGGCAGTTTCGGCTTCTCTGGTGATGCTCGATGTGCGTACGGGGGAAGTTCTTGCGTTGGTGAACCTTCCTTCCTACAACCCCAACAAGTTGCCCGACAATCACTACGAGGGTATGCGCAACAGGGCGGTTACGGATACCTATGAACCCGGCTCGACAGTTAAACCGTTCACCGTCCTGGCCGCCTTGGAATCTGGTGAGTATCAGCCTACGACGCTGATCGATACCAACCCCGGCTACTTTAGAGTTGGCAACAAGCTCATCGAAGACCCGATTAACTTGGGTGTGATCAGCCTGAACGAGGTGCTGCGGAAATCCAGTCAGGTGGGTATAGCCAAGTTGGCCCTTCAGCTGGAAAAGCGAGCGGTGTACGACGTACTGAACCGTGCGGGGGCGGGCGCATACGTGGGTACCGGGTTGCCGGGCGAATCCGTTGGTAAGTTGTCCGACGTTGGCCTCGAAAAACCGGTGGTGCAGGCAACGTTGGCGTATGGTTACGGGTTGGCGGTCTCACCGCTGCAGTTGGCCCAGGCATACCTGAGCCTGGCCACCTTTGGCATCAGGATGCCCGTATCAGTTTTGAAGCAGAGTGCGGCACCCTTAGGCAGGCGGGTTTTCGAGGCGGATCTTGTGAGCCAGATTTTGAACATGATGGTCGGAGTGACTGAAGATAGCGGCACCGCCCCGAAAGCCCGTGTCACCGGTTACCGGGTTGCGGGAAAAACCGGCACCTCACGTAAAGTTGGTCCCTCTGGCTACGACGACCGGCGCCATGTGGCGTTGTTCGCCGGTATCATACCGGCCTCCGATCCCCGCATCGTGATGGTTGTGGTCGTCAACGAACCCGCTGGCAAGATTTTCAGCGGTGGCACGGTGGCGGCGCCGATCTTCTCCCGGGTGGCGGCTCGGACGATGCGTTTACTGGGCGTTAAGCCGGATGCTCCGGTTTCGTTGCCGAGGTCGGTGTGAGTATGAGCCTGCGTACTCTGCTTGACGATGCGGCTTTGCCGGATGTGGAGATCTCGGGTTTGACGGAGGATTCCCGTCAGGTGATGGCGGGTGATGGTTTTATTGCGATAAAAGGCGCGCAAGCGGACGGACACGATTTCGCTATTGATGCGGAGCGTCGCGGAGCCTTGGCGGTGCTCGCGCAGCGCAACGATTTACCTGTAGGTATTCCGGTGGTGGTGGTAGCCGAGTTGTCGACCCGGCGCGGCGCGCTCGCAGCAAAACTCCACGATTATCCGAGCAAAAAATTGCGCTGCGTAGGAGTCACTGGTACGAACGGTAAAACATCCATCGCTCACTTTATTGCCGACCTTGCCGGAAAGCTCGGTGAACCGGCCGGGTATATGGGTACCATCGGTTGGGGTGACATCGGTTCGCTCGAACAAGTAAAGCTAACGACCGAAGATGCGGTGACCATACAGAAACGTCTTGCGTTGTTCGTTAAAGAAGGCAAACGTTGGGTTGCCATGGAGGCTAGCTCCCATGCGCTGCACCAGGGTCGCGTCGACGATGTCGCCTTTGCCACTGCTGTGTTCAGCAACTTGTCGCGCGACCACCTCGACTATCACGCAACGTTTGATGACTACGCGCAGGCCAAGACTCGACTGTTCGATTGTGCGTCGTTGAACCTTGCCGTGGTAAACGTTGATGATCCGTTTGGTAGAACGCTTAACGAGCGTTTGCAGAAACGATTGTCAGTTCTCAGCTACGGTAGTGAGGACGCAGATATCAGTTGGAAGAATCTACGGTTCACCAACACAGGTGTTCGCGGAGAGTGGTCAACGCCGTGGGGCACAGCGCCGCTCAACCTACCTCTGGTTGGAGAATTTTTTGTTGCCAACATGGCCGCCGCACTTGGCGTTTTGTGCGCTGCTGGACACGAATTATCTGCTGTTACCGACGCCGCAAAAAGCATAACCGCGGTACCCGGGCGCATGGAGTTTTTTCACGCGCCCGGTCGGCCAGCCGTGGTGGTGGATTTTGCTCACACACCTGACGCCCTGGAGAAGGTGCTGGCAACACTGAAACGCCATACCGAGGGTAAGCTCGTGTGCGTATTTGGCTGTGGCGGCGACAGAGACCGCGGCAAACGCCCACTCATGGCCAGTGCCGTAGAACGTTGTGCGGATGTGCTCTGGTTAACGAGCGACAATCCCCGCAGTGAAGATCCCGAACAAATTATCGCAGACATGCGCAAGGGTTTGTCTGGGGGAGGCCGTGTATTTGAACTTACCGACCGCGCAGAGGCGATTACCAGCGCCGTGGAAAGTGCCGCGCCGGAGGATCTGATCCTGGTCGCGGGAAAGGGACATGAGACTTATCAAGAGATCCAAGGACAGCGGATCCCGTACAGCGATCGTGAGTTGGTTGCACTTTTAACTGGTGGGATGAACTGATGCTCTTGTGGTTAACCGACTACCTGTCGGGTTTCGTCAGCGGCTTTTCGGTATTTCAGTACCTGACGTTTCGTACGATGGTCAGCGTTGTGACTGCGTTGACGATGTCGCTGCTGATCGGTCCCATTGTGATTGCGAAGTTGAGCCACTATCAGATCGGCCAGGTCGTGCGCGACGACGGGCCAGAAAGCCATTTCAGCAAGGCGGGAACACCCACCATGGGTGGCGCGCTGATACTCATTGTGATCGTAATCACGACGCTTTTATGGGGTGATCTCGACAACCGTTATGTCTGGACGGTCTTGGGTGTCACGACCTCCTTCGGCGTTATCGGCTGGTGGGACGATTATCTGAAACTAACCAGGCGCAACAGCCAGGGCCTGCTCTCCCGCTGGAAATTTTTCTGGCAATCGGTAATGGGTCTAGCTGCTGCTAGCTTTCTTTACCTGACCGCTGAGTTGCCCGCCGAGACTGATCTGATTGTGCCGTTCTTCAAAGAAGTAGCGATACCACTGGGGGTCGGTTACATCGCGGTCGCCTACTTCGTGATCGTGTGGACCAGCAATGCGGTGAATTTCACCGATGGGTTGGACGGCCTTGCCATTTTGCCGACTGTCATGGTGGGTGCGGCGCTGGGTTTGATCGCCTATCTGGTCGGGAACGCTGAATTCGCCCCTTACCTGCAGATTCCCTACATTCCGAACGCCGGTGAGCTTGCGGTGTTTTGTGGCGCGATGATCGGTGCGGGCCTTGGCTTTTTGTGGTTCAACACTTATCCGGCTCAGGTGTTCATGGGAGACGTAGGTGCGCTGGCGCTCGGCGCCGCGCTTGGTGCAGTAGCGATCATTGTTCGGCACGAGATCGTGTTGTTCATCATGGGTGGTCTATTCGTCGTCGAAGCAATGTCGGTGATTATACAGGTAGCCTCATACCGGCTTACGGGTCGGCGCGTCTTTCGCATGGCGCCGATACATCACCACTTCGAACTGAAAGGTTGGCCGGAACCAAGAATCATCGTACGGTTTTGGATCGTAACGTTGGTTCTGGTGCTGATTGGTTTGTCGACGTTGAAGCTCAGGTAGAAAGAGCGGTAGAGGGCAGCATCACGTAGATGGCACGCACAGCGATCATAGGAATGGGTGTAACAGGTTATTCGTGCTTGCGGTATCTGGCGCAGGTTGATGAGCTTGTGGTTGTCGACACACGAAGCGAACCCCCCAACGGCGCGCTGGCACAAGCCACTTACCCGGGGGTGGATTATCATTTCGGAACTACCCGCTACGATTTTACCGGCGTTGATCGGGTGATCGTGAGTCCTGGTATCGATCTGGACGATTGTTTACTGAAGGTTGCACGAGCAAAGCACCTCGAGTTTCTGAGCGATATCGATCTGTTCTGCCGGGTGGCTAATGCACCCATATACGCTATTACGGGAACCAACGGCAAAAGCACGGTGACTTCCCTGGTCGGACATATTCTCAAAAAGGCAGGGAGGCGAGTCGGTGTTGGTGGCAACCTCGGAGAGGCGGCGCTCGATTTGCTGGATGATGGAACCGAGCGTTATGTTCTGGAACTCTCGAGTTTCCAACTCGAGAGGATGGCGAGCTATCGGTTCCGGTCGGCCACTGTCTTGAATATCACCGCAGACCATCTCGACCGCCACGGATCCATTAAAAGTTATGTCGCATCCAAGCGGCTTATCTATGCACGCTGTGAGGTTGCGGTTGCTAATCGGGCCGATGTGATGACGTTGCCGGAACACGATGTTGCGCGGCTGGTGACCTTTGGTCTAGATGAGCCTGAGCCGGGATCCTGGGGCGTGGTGTTGCGTGGAACACAAAGGTTTATTGCACGTGGTATCAGCGATTGCGATGGACTATCTACAGGCGCTGAGCTTGTTGTTGCTGTCGATGATTTATCGATCTCCGGACGCCATAACGAACTCAACGTGCTGGCCGCTTTTGCTCTGTTGGACACAGAGGACATCCCGGTGTCTACGCTCGCCGAGGCATCACGGTCTTTTCAAGGATTACCGCATCGGTGCGAGCTGGTTTGCGAGTGTAAAGGCGTTAGTTACGTTAATGATTCCAAAGCAACCAATGTAGGCGCGACGCTGGCGGCACTCGAGGGCCTCGGTGCTTCGAACCGAAAGCAGCTGGTGCTCATCGCGGGTGGCGATGGCAAGGGTGCAGACTTTGCTGTGTTGAAACCGGCAGTCGAACGATTTGTGAAAGCGGTCGTACTACTCGGTAAGGATGCTGCAGCCTTGCAGGGTGCTCTGAGAGACGTTGTAGAAACCGTTCGAGTTGCCGACTTGGCGGAGGCTGTTGCGACGGCGCAGGATATTAGCGATGTCGGAGACCTGGTTCTGCTGTCTCCGGCTTGCGCGAGCCTCGATATGTATCAGAATTTCATGGAGCGTGGTGCACATTTTTCGCGCCTCGTTCGTGAGTTGTCATCCTGATGGTACGGATGATCAGGGTCGACAATGCTCTGGTGGTTGCATGGTTGTCTGTGTTGGCTATTGGTACGGTCATGGTGGCTTCTTCGTCGGTCGCGATGAGCGAAACGTACATCGCCCGGCACGCAGTATTCGTCGTGGTGAGTTTGGTCGCCTTTTTCTTCGTACTCTCAGTGCCGCTCAGCGTGTGGGAGAAGTATCACCGCATTGCCTGGTTGTTGGCTGTTTTGTTGTGTCTGCTCGTTCTGTTACCTGGCGTCGGTAGAGAAATCAATGGAGCTACGCGCACGATCGGACTGGGAGCGTTCTCGCTGCAGGCATCCGAAGTCGCGAAGTTTCTTCTGCTGGTATACCTAGCTGGCTACCTGGCGCGATTTTCGGACGATATGCGGGACAAACCGATTGTTTTGTTCGTCCCGTTGTCGATGATGGGGGTGGTTGCCGTTCTGTTGTTGATGGAGCCGGACTTTGGCTCTGTGGTAGTGCTCGGTGTCACATCTTGTGCGCTGCTGTTTATCGCTGGAGCGCGATTGCGGCACTTTCTCCTCATCGTCATTGTCGCGATGGGGGTGCTTGTTGTGCTGGCCGTATGGCAGCCCTATCGACTCGAGCGAGTGATCACTTTTACGAACCCCTGGCAGTTCGCTTTCGGCAGCGGTTACCAACTCACTCAGGCACTCATCGCCTTTGGTCGTGGAGAATTTTTTGGCCTCGGTCTCGGTGAAGGGATTCAGAAGCTGTTCTATCTACCTGAAGCCCACAACGATTTTATCTTTGCGGTTATTGCCGAGGAACTTGGATTGTTTGGGGCAGTTACGGTGGTAGTTCTACTCGCATTCATGGTAGTGCGCATCTTGCGTGTCGCATGCACTGCGATAGGGGAAAGGAGGCTCTTTGCCGGTTACCTGGCATATGGTGTCGGAATTTTGTTGGGCGTTCAATGTTTGATCAACCTTGGAGTCAATACCGGAGTATTGCCGACAAAGGGGCTGACTTTGCCGTTCATAAGTTATGGCGGTAACAGCTTAGTTGTCTGTTGCGCCATGTTAGCTCTCGTTCTGCGCGTGCAGATTGAAGGTGACCATCGTGGCTGAAGTAGCTGCATATCAGGTTCCGGAAATGGGTCGTGTCCGCCGCATCCATTTTGTTGGCATTGGGGGTGCTGGGATGTGCGGCATCGCGGAGGTACTGCTTAACCAAGGCTACCGGATAACCGGGTCCGATCTTCAAGCGAGTAGCGTAACCGCTCGTCTTAAGGGGCTGGGTGTGCAGGTGCGTCTTGGTCACGAAGTCAGTCACGTGCGAGATTGCGATGTGGTTGTGATTTCGAGCGCAGTCAGCATGGACAACCCAGAGGTGGTTGCGGCCCACGAAATGCGGATACCGGTCGTGGCCCGCGCGGAGATGCTCGGTGAACTCATGCGTTATCGCCATGGCATCGCAATCGCTGGAACTCATGGAAAGACAACGACAACCAGTTTGATCACGGCAATCTTCCAGGCTGCTGACCTGGATCCAACTTTTGTTGTTGGGGGGCTCCTGAACAGTACTGGCACCAACGCAAAGCTTGGGGCAAGCCGTTACATCATCGCTGAAGCAGATGAAAGCGACGCATCGTTTCTTTACCTGCAGCCCATGAGCGCGGTTATCACCAACATCGACCGGGATCACATGGGAACCTACGACAACAACTTCGACAACCTCAAGCGAACGTTTGTCGAATTTGTACACCGATTGCCTTTTTACGGCTCCATTGTGCTGTGCACGGACGATGAAAACGTGAGAGATGTTCTGCCGTTACTCTCACGACCCATGTTGACCTACGGCTTCGCAGACGATGCGGATTTTCGAGCAGAAGAGCTGAACACCGTTGGTCGAACCTGGCAGTTTGTGGTTAAACGACCCCACGGCTTGCCTGACCTTGAGATCTCGCTTGCCATTCCAGGACGGCACAATGTGCTGAATGCGCTGGCAGCAATAGCGGTCGCGACAGACGAAGGCATAGACGACGAAGCCATTACCGAAGGTTTGCGGCAGTTTTCCGGTGTTGGCCGTCGGTTCGAGATCGTGGAGAACGTACTCATCGGTTCCGGGTCGGTCACGTTGGTTGATGACTACGGTCATCACCCGACGGAGGTAGCATCGGTCATCGAAACGGTTCGCAAGGTTTGGCCTGAGCGCAGATTGGTCATGGTCTACCAGCCGCACCGATATACCCGTACGAGAGACTTATACGATGATTTCGTGAAGGTGCTGTCTGGTGTGGATGTTTTGGTGTTGCTGGAAGTCTATTCGGCGGGCGAGGAACCGTTGCCTGGTGCGGATGGGAAGGCATTGTGTCAAGGCATTCGCCAGCGAGGCACCATAAATCCCACTTTTTCGGAGAACCCGGACGAAGCCCTGGATCTATTGCCGGGTTTGCTCAAGGACGGCGATGTTTTGTTGGTGCAGGGTGCAGGTAACGTCAGTCGGATCTCCCAACATTTGCGGGGTAGGAGTGAGTAAGCTGCTCCTTGTACTAGTGCCGGTGGTGTTGCTTGTTGCAGTCCGTGCGTTATGGATTGCGTTTGATGAACCGATCAGCGCTGTACGCGTTGAAGGTGCATTAACCCTGGGTGAACAACGAGCGATTCGCAACGTGGTAACCGACTCTGTCGAGGCGCCACTCTTAAGTCTCAACCTGGATCAGGTGAAACAACGGATTCGTTCGCTCTCATGGCCGCGCGAAGTTTCGATACGCAGGATCTGGCCGTCTACGTTGTTGATCATAGTTGAAAAGGAAGCGGCGGTTGCGAGGTGGGGAAGCAAAGAGTTTCTCACTAGCGATGCGAAAGTCGTTCGGCTTCCTCAGGGAGGAGGCACGTTACCTAGTTTTGACTGTCATCTCTCCACGCCGAAAGTGGCCATGGAGGTGTTCCATCAGCTGCAGGACGTGTTAGCAGATCACGATTTAGTCATCAAAGTGTTGGAGGAAAGCGCTTTCGGAGAGTGGCGGGTTTCCTTGAGCAATGGCGTTACGATCATGCTTGGTAGCGAACGACTCCTGGACCGCATCCGCCGATTCACGATCGTGTACAACCATGCGCTTTCGAATCGGATCGAGAATGTTGCACACGTGGACGCGCGTTATACGAATGGCGTTGCGGTACGTTGGCGGCCTACTGGCGTAATGGCGACTAGCGGCGTGTCGAAAAACAAGCTCCTGGTGCTCCAACAAACTGAAACGAGACGTAAAGTCAACGAGAGTTAACTATGGCATCCAACAGCGAACCGACCAGAATCGTTGGTCTGGACATTGGCACGAGCAAGGTTGCTGCCATCGTAGGCGAGGTCAACCCTGAAGGCGAACTCGAGATCATTGGCATTGGTTCGCACCCGTCTCGCGGCTTGAAGAAGGGTGTGGTCATCAACATCGAATCCACCGTGCAGTCTATTCAGCGGGCTGTCGAGGAGGCCGAGCTGATGTCTGGACGGCAGATAGATTCTGTGTATGCAGGAATCGCCGGGAGCCATATTCGGAGCATCAACTCCCATGGGATCGTAGCGGTTAGAGATCGAGATCGGGAGGTGTATCCACAAGACGTAGAACGCGTTATCGACGCTGCACAAGCGATGGCGATTCCGGCGGATCAGAAGATCCTCCATATTCTTCCGCAGGAATACATCATCGACAATCAGGAAGGCATCAAAGAACCGCTGGGAATGTCTGGCGTTCGCCTTGAAGCCAAGGTGCACCTGGTGACCTGTGCGGTGAACGCCGCGCAGAACATCGAGAAGTGCATTGAACGTTGCGGATTGACAGTAAACGACATCATCCTGGAACAACTTGCGTCGAGTTACGCGGTGTTGAGCGACGATGAACGTGATCTTGGCGTATGTCTGGTGGACATCGGAGGCGGAACGACGGATATCGCCGTTTTTACAGATGGAGCGATTCGCCACACTGCGGTGATCCCTATCGCAGGAGATCAAGTAACTAACGACATTGCGATGGCACTGCGGACGCCGACGCAATACGCCGAAGACATAAAAATGAAGTATGCCTGCGCGCTGACCCAGCTCGCTGGAGCAGACGAGATAATAAAAGTTCCCGGAGTGGGCGACAAGCCCATGAAAGAACTTTCCCGGCAGGCTTTGGCCGAGGTAGTTGAACCGCGATACGACGAACTTTTTACGCTGATCCAGGCGGAGCTTCGCCGGAGCGGGTTCGAGGAACTTGTAGCCGCTGGTATCGTGCTGACCGGGGGTGCATCAAGAATGGAAGGGGTGATCGACTTGGCGGAAGAGATTTTCCACATGCCGGTCAGCTTAGGATTGCCACGCAATGTGGCGGGCTTGAAGGACATTGTACGAAACCCCGTTTATGCAACTGGCGTTGGCTTGTTGCAGTACGGGAAGCAGAGAGAAGAAGAGATCCCGGGACGGGGCAGATTGCGCCGCTCGGGTATGTTCAATCGAGTCAAGAAATGGCTAAGCGAAAACTTCTAGGAGATCAGGATGTTTGAACTAGTAGACAGTGCACCTCAGAGCGCAGTGATCAAGGTTATCGGCGTCGGTGGAGGCGGTGGCAACGCCGTACAGCACATGTTGGCGAAAAAAGTAGACGGTGTGGAGTTTATTGCCGCGAATACGGATGCCCAGGCGTTAAAGAACCTCGAGGCAAAAACCCTTCTGCAGATTGGTAGTTCAATCACGAAGGGGTTGGGTGCTGGCTCGAACCCGGATGTTGGCCGTCAAGCCGCACTGGAAGATCGGGACCGCATCGCTGAAGTTCTGGCAGGCGCCGATATGGTGTTCATTACCGCGGGTATGGGTGGTGGAACCGGTACGGGTGCGGCGCCGATTGTTGCGGAAGTAGCCAAAGAGTTGGACATACTGACCGTGGCAGTCGTTACGAAGCCGTTCAGGTTTGAGAAGAGAACGGACATTGCCGAGCAGGGAATTCGCCAGTTACAAGAAAACGTGGATTCGCTAATCACAATCCCCAACGAGAAATTGTTGGCGGTTCTCGGTGAGCGAACGACCATGTTGGAGGCTTTCGGTGCGGCAAATGACATATTGCTTGGTGCGGTGCAGGGGATTGCAGACCTGATTATTCGCCCCGGAATGATCAATGTGGACTTTGCGGATGTGCGTACCGTTATGCAGGAGATGGGCATGGCGATGATGGGTACTGGACGAGCGTCAGGCGACAATCGTGCACGTGACGCAGCCGAGGCAGCGATTCGCAGCCCGTTGTTGGAGGATGTTGATTTGCATGGAGCACGCGGAATTCTGGTTAATGTGACCGCTGGCCCAGACCTTAATATTGGCGAGTTCACCGATGTGGGTAACGTCATCGATGAGTTCGCTTCGGATCAAGCCACTGTCGTTGTCGGTACGGTGATTGATCCGAATATGAGCGATGAAATCAAGGTCACAATAGTGGCGACCGGGCTCGGAGGGCCTGAAAAGCCTAACGTGATTGTGGACAACACACTCTCGAATGCGGCAATGGACGGGCAAGTGGACTATGCTAAGTTGGATCGCCCCACCTATGCGCGACATAACGCTGCACTCCAACAAGATAACTTAGCGGAAGATCTGGAGAACCAGAATCTGGACTATCTGGATATCCCCGCCTTCTTGAGGAGGCAGGCCGACTGAATTCAAGGACTGGGCGGGCGTCGTGAAACAAAATGTAACAATTTTGTGACCGGGTGTCATAGTTCGGGTGTGGACATTTGCTAACATGCGCGCCCTTCGATGTTGAAGTGTTCGTGCCTGTGCTTCTGCTCCTTTTAGGAGAAGACACCTGCCGAACATCGCAGAGCGAAGAGGAGAAAAATCGCTCGATGAGAGGGGCTCGAAGATCTTAACAAAAATTCAGAGATCAGCGGACGCAGTATCGGAAAAGCCATGGCGCTGAATCAACGAACGCTAAAAAACGTAATCCGTGCCACCGGCGTGGGGTTGCATACCGGCGAGAAAGTCTACCTGACTTTGCGACCTGCCCCAGTTGATACCGGCATCGTTTTTATCAGAACCGATCTGGACGAATTGGTGTCGCTGCGGGCGCATGCTGAAAACGTGGGTGACACCACTATGGCGACTTCGTTGACCAATGGCGAAGTAGAGATATCGACGATCGAACATCTGATGTCGGCGTTCTCTGGTTTGGGTATCGACAATGCTTACGTTGATGTCAGCGCGCCTGAACTCCCAATCATGGATGGGAGTGCCGCGCCTTTCGTTTTCCTTTTGCAGTCGGCTGGCGCCGAGGAACAACCCGCTCCGAAAAAGTTTGTGCGTATCAAGAAAACCGTGCGATATGCTCAGGGCGATGTCACTGTCGAGTTGCGGCCCTATGATGGTTTTCGGATCGAGTACACGTTGCTTTATGATCATCCGGTTTTTCGGAAACACAAGAAGTCGGCCTGTGTGGAGTTTTCCACAATGTCGTTCGTCAAGGAGGTCAGCAGGGCCCGTACGTTTGGTTTCCTGGCGGACTACGAAAAGTTGCGTTCGATGAATCTGGCAAGGGGTGGAAGCCTGGATAATGCGGTTGTCGTGGACGACTACCGAATTCTTAACGACGAAGGTTTACGCCTGGAAGACGAGTTCGTAAAGCACAAGATCCTCGATGCAATTGGTGACCTCTATCTGCTGGGGCACAGCATGATCGGAGCGTTTTCGGGGCACAAATCCGGTCATGGCAGCAACAATGCTCTGCTGCGTAAACTGCTTGCCGACAAAGATGCCTTCGAGATCGTGACCTTCGAGAATGCCGAGGACGCTCCTATTGTGTTCTCGACGCCCGTTCTTGCGGGTTGAGCCGACTATCAGATAGGTTATTTCCCCTTTTTCTGGCACCCATGGGTGCTGTGACTACACTTCACTGGAAGGTACCTGCCGTTTGTGGTTTTGATACCGTTGTGCACTGGTTCTCATTGTGGCCGCCTGATCTGATCTCCAAGTCTCAAAACTGATCGGGTTCGCGGGGGATAATTGCTGATAACGGCAGGCCTGTTAGATTTTCGTGCTTAGTAGGGCGATTTCTCATCCCCGATTGCACTTGCTGCGACGCGAATGACAATCTCATCAGCACTACGGAAATCGGCCAGGGTGCGAAGTTTGGTCAAGAGTTCGGGAGCAAGGAATCGTAGCCGCGTTGCACTGGCAGCGTTGTTGCAAAGCACGAGTAC
>SMUY01225461.1_pt1 | contig 35345 bp, 47 predicted proteins | sample 2456441 | NCBI WGS metagenome assembly SMUY01 (sample SAMN11095931, study PRJNA526329) | marine sediment metagenome | biome: Marine sediment; feature: Surficial sediment; material: Deep marine sediment; isolation source: Hadal surficial sediment | place: Pacific Ocean | collected 2014-11 | depth...
TGTGACAAAACAATTAATGGTCAAGGCCTTGTATCAATTCCTGGACCGATAGATACTCACGTACACTATGGAGTTTATTCACCAATTGATAAAGCGGCAGTTACTGAATCTCATGCAGCTGCAATTGGTGGAATTACTACAATGATGAGAATGCTAAGACTTGGGGATTCGTACAAAAAATTTTTAGACTCGCAGCTTTTAGCAAGTGCAAACTCTCACTACATTGATTATTCTATTCATGCATCAATATTTACCAAACAACAAGTTGATGAAATGCAATTTTGTGTTGAAAAAGGAGTTACCTCTTTTAAATTATACATGAATCTTGGTTCTGACGTTGGAGAGGTCTACATGGACATGGAACCAGGAAAAATAGTTTTGAGAGAAGCAAAGGTAGAAGTTAATCAAGAAATAGTTCAATCCGTCGTTGAAAATGCTGCCAATCTTGGCTGTCCAGTTTTAGTTCATGCAGAGGACTATGAATTATGTTCATGTGGAATTAAAACTGCGAAGGAAAAGAAACAGGATGGACTTTCTGCATGGTCTGAAAGCAGATCTCCAGAATCAGAAGTAAAGGCAATTCAAACTGTTTCAAGATTTGCAAAAAATTCTGACTGTACTTTGTATTTTGTTCATATTGGATCTGCTAGAGCACTAGAACAGATTAGACAGGAAAGAAAAAACGGAACAAAAATTTTTGTGGAAACCTGCCCTCACTATTTAACGCTATCTAATGACAAACAAGAGGGATATCTGGCAAAGGTCATGCCTCCGATTCGAACATTTAATGATATTTCCTCTGTCTGGCAGGCAATAAAGGAAAATCAGGTTGATGCCATAGGTACTGATCATGTTGCAAATTGCCTTAAATTGAAGCTTAGGGGAGAAGATGTTTGGGATGCACTTGCAGGATTTCCTGGAATAGGGACAAATTTACCAATATTGATCAGTGAAGGAGTGAATAGAGATAGGATTTCCCTTGATCAATTAATACGACTAACAAGTATGAATGCTGCAAAAATTTTTGGAATGTATCCAAAAAAAGGATCACTAGAGAAAGGATCTGATGCTGACATTACTTTGATTGATATGAAAAAGGAGAAGAAGGTTACAAGTGAACTTTTTGGCGGATTTTCCGATTATATCGTGTACGAAGGATGGAATCTTAAGGGATGGCCAGTTAAAACAATCGTACGCGGCGAGTTGGTATCTGATGATTTTCAAGTAATTGGTAAGCCTGGATATGGAAAGTTTGTTGAAAGAAAAAAACAGTTCTAAGAAAATCTACCAAATTCATCTCTAAACGATTGATACCAACTGATAGGAAAAATCATTCATCTAAAACCAGTTTTAGGTAATTATATCAAACTTTCCATTCGTTTTTGCTTTGTAAATTACATCAGGTTTTCTAGTGAAAATTCCAACTTCCATAACTCCAGCAAGCTGGATTATTTTTTGTGCAAGAACTTTAGGTTTTTTAATAATACCAAAACAACAATCTAAAATGAGATTTCCATTTTCTGTGATAAAAGGATAACCTCTTTCTAATGTACGAATTTTTGGTTTGCCACCCAATTTCTTAATTGATTTTGTCACTCCACTTCGTGCAAGAGGATGAACTTCAATTGGAACTGATCTGTTAAAATATTTTACAAATTTTGTTTTATCTGCCATGACTACAACTTTTTTTGCAGCATTAATCAGTATGTGTTCTCGTAGTAAAGCACCACCTCCACCTTTGATCAAATTTTTTTCAAAATCAATTTGATCAGCACCATCAAAAACTACGTCAACGTGGTCAACTTGATCAGCTTCGATCAATGGAATGCCACCTTGTTCAGCAATTAGTTTTATTTGAAGTGAGGTCGGAATTCCTTTTATCTTGATTTTTTTTGTTTTAATAAATGATGAAAGTAATTTTACAAATGTCGTTGCAGCTCTCCCACTTCCTAAACCTAAAACATAACCATCTTTTACAAATTTTAAAGCATCATTTGACAATGCCGAGAAGGCATTATCAAAAGACAATTACTCTACCTCAGCTTGTTCTAGTCTGGAGAGGGCCTTCATAATCTCTGCTTTAATCCTGGAAAGGTCATCCTCATCATCTTCAATTTTTTCTTCTTCAGCAAGTTTTATTGTTGGTTTTTGATTGTTTTGCTCAATCTGTGGTGGATTAATTGATTGTGTTTGTTCTACAATAATCTCTTGTTTCTGTGTTTCAGATTTTAGTTCTGGATTGTAAGAAGTTTGAATAATCTCAATTTTTTCACCAATTTTTTCTTTTGGTTTTAAAATTTCATCTATTATAGCATTTTTTAACGGTGTTGTTTTTTGTTCAATAAAGGGAAACTCTTGTGGTTTGTTTGAAATCTCTGTTAGAGTTGTTAATTCAATAGACTTTGACATCGGTGTTGATAATTGAACTGCTGGAACAACTTTTTGCAGTTCAGTTTTTTCTTGAATTTTTGAGGCATCGATATATCTTTCTTGTAATTTAGCTTCTGGTTTCTTATTGATTTCTTTTGGTTTCTGTTCTTCAACTTTAGGAATTTGAGAATTAGCTATAGTAATTTTTGATGTTAATTCGTACAATCTTTTATCAAGCTGTGATAACTTTTGATCCATTAGAGTAATCAGACCTTCTCCAACTTGACCAAGGTCAGGATGTTTGCTTGCAGCCTCTAACTTTTCTATCTTGGCAAAAATAATACCAAGCTGATGTTGGTACATTGATAACAGCCTATCTCGTTGAATCTTTCCGACACCAACATCGTTTTGATATAGTCTGGAAATTGTTTTTGTTAGAATTTCCTTTTCAATTCGCAGTGAATTAATCTGATTTTTTATTTGGGAATTTGCGCCTAAACTCACTAGTCCTGCTTTGTTTTTTGGGAATTTCTTAACAGCGATTGCTGTAAAGGCTCCCACAATTGAACTTAATAAAATAGCAATTTCTTGCATTTAGGTATACCATTTGATCCATGAATACTTTCTAATCTTAGCATCTGGATACCCACAACTTGCACATCGGTGATGACGCTTGTGATAAGAGTTGTTTCCACATCTCCTACATCTGATGTGAACCATTTTCCTTGTGTGCTGGCCCATCGAAGTTGTTCCTTTTACCATGATTCAATCACTCTGTCAAGATGGAGGTGGAGAAATCATCACCACATTGTCTCCTCGTACAACTATAGTGCCAAGGCTTTTTGCATCGCCCTCAGAAGGGATCTCTTCTGATTGTTCGAGTAGCAGATTCATGTGCTGGTCAAAACCAAGCAAAGTTCCTCTAATTGTCTTGCTGCCTTTGAGCTTGATCAATACTATCTTGTTGATGCTATCATCAAGTACCTTTACTGCCATATCTACGGACATTTACTTCACTTATTGGACCTCATTATGATGGATAATATTAAAATTTCATTGGTGTAATTTTGGATTTTTATCAGTAAGGCAAGTTTGACACTTTTTTTCAAGGTTTTTCACTATTTCCGTTATCATCTTCCTCCCTTCTTTTTTTGTTGATTTTCTAGGATCCCCCCAAACACCGTTTTTAGTTGCTTTTGGAAAAGACTTTGAGGCTAATTTTTTAAGCTTTGTAATTTCCTTGTGGGTCAATCCATCGGTTGTTAAACCCTTTTTTGCCAATTTCATTTTCACCTTATTAGAAATCGCAAGCATAAGTGAAGTTTCAACATAGCCTGCATGATCAAAACTTTGTTTCATAAAATTCCAATATGAGAAAACAAACACCCGTATCTTTCCTTTTAAAAGCTTGTTAGCCTTTCTACTAAACATATTCAGAGTTTTTTGATTCCCATGATGACCATTTATCACAAAAACAGTCTTGATTCCGTTGCTTGATAGTGACAAACAAAGTTCTACTAACAACCTCTGTAAAGTTGAAGGCTTTATGCTCAAGTTGAAAAACGGTGCATGCTCAAAAGACACTCCATACATAATTGTGGGTAGGAGTAAGAAATCCGCCCTCTTTGATAGATTCTCTGCAATCTCAGTCACAATATCCGAGTCAGTAGAGACTGGTAGATGTGAACCATGCTGCTCTACCGCACCTACAGGAATTATTGCTGCCTGCTTTCTCTTTTTGATAATTTTTCTGAGATTAGGATGGAGCTGATCTTTTACAATAACCATTAATTTCACTTGGATTTAATGTGCACTTTTCTCCAACGAACATCCAATTTATTATCAAGATGCATCTTTACGGCCTCTAGCAGAGTTTGAGCTTCAAATTTTTGGCCTCGTTTTTTGATATTTTCCAAGGTTTCGTTAGGATTTACTTTGAAGGAGCTTTGGAAAATTATTGGCCCTTGGTCTAAATTCTCTGTAACATAGTGAGAAGTAACTCCAATAATCTTTGTTCCTCTCTCAAATGCTTGGGCATATGCTAGTGCACCAGGAAAAGCAGGCAATAAGGAAGGATGGACGTTGATGATTCTTTCTGGATATCTCCAAACAAAGTTCGGTGTAAGAATTCTCATATATCGAGCAAGGACAATTAGATCAATGTCGTACTTTTTGCAAATTTGAATAAGCTTTTCCTCAGATCTCTCTTGACCTCGTTCTTCTACTAGAACAAACGGAATTTTGGCTTTTTTGGAGATTGATGACAGAGTTTTTTCCGTTCCAACAATAACAGCGATTTTTCCCCTAATGGAGTTTTTTGATTTTAAAATTGCTTCAAGACAATGAGATTCTTTTGTCACAAATATCGCAATATTTTTTTTAGAATTAAGCTCGTGGTGAGAATTTACTTCCATTTTTTGTTTTTTAGCAAGTGTTTGTAAATCATTATCAAATTTGTTAATATTGATTTTCTTTGTAAAAGAGACTTCTAGATACATACCGAAAAGTCCTTTCATTACATTTTGGTTTACCTTTTCAATGTTTCCACTTCTTTGAAACACAAAATTAGTAAAAGCTGCAACTATTCCCTCTTTATCATTTCCAACCACTGTAATTCCTACGATTATTTTTTTCACGACGATTTTTGATGATCATACTTTATTAATGCTTAAAGAGCATCACACAAAATTCATTAAAGTTTATGCGGAAGGTGGGATTTGAACCCACGAACCCCTAAGAGACAGGGTCCTAAGCCCTGCGCCTTTGACCAGGCTTGGCAACTTCCGCAACGCAACTGCCTTTAAACACAAACTTAATGGTTGCTTTTAGCTAGCTAAATAGATCCTGTTAACAGTTCGTATCAATTGAGATTTGAATAAAAAAGGAATTTCTGATGACAGTACATTTTTCTAACAGTAATACCATTATCAATTATGGAAGAGTTGGATGATAAGCATAAATTACTTTTAGATATGATTATGGAATCCAGCAAGGACGTAAGATTTGCAGCAGTCACTGACATGGATGGAAAAATATTGTGGAATAGCACGCGTACCGATGTAAAACATATTCTGACTTTAGAGGAAACCAAAGAGACAATAAAACGGACAATAGCTTCGTGGAAATCTCGATTCAATATTACGTATAAGGTTGGAAGAGAAATGTACACCATAACAGCATTTGATAAAATCAAACGAGTTACGATCTCTCTAGATAAAGATCACATGCTTTTCATTACTCTCGACAATGAATCTCCAGATAAATACGGCAAATTAACTGATCTTGGCCCTATCATGTCCATAATAGATTGGGAACCTAATAAGCAGTAATTGAAGGTCTTTTATTGACACTTGATCACAAATAGCTCGGACTCGTTTAACAGTTCGTATCAAATGTAAATCAAGATTCTTTTTCTAGAGATAGGACGAGAATAAAGCCAGAATCGAGCGATGGGAGTGTAAACATAGGGCTGTGACTTTATTCTTCTATGTAATCTAACGCGGCTTGGAATAAAAGCAGGCTGGAAAATTACTTCAAAATTGGTTACCAAATTGGAAAATAATTAATTATTTTTTCATTTTAGATAACTAGTAGTAGCTTATTTGCACATACAACTTCCCAAATCTCAGATTTGATAATTTAGTTCACAGTTCGTATCAAATGTAAATCAAGATTCTGAATACTTTTTGTGAACAGTTGTAATCTTTGTATAAATATTATTTTTGCATAGCGGCGTTAAGGCACTTAAAAGAGCAAAAATTACTGTAAATATCTCCATATTCTTTACCACACATCTTGCATCTTCCACGCATCAATTCTTATTGGATTTCTAAATATAATACTCTGTGTATGTGTTTTCCACTTACAAACTTTTCATTCCGTAAAGTGATTTAGCTAAATTAGCATCGGATCAACCATATAATCTTCTATAAGGGTATGAAATTAACAGTTCGTATCAAATGTAAATTCCATTAAAAATCAGAGACAAATGCTAAATCGTTATAACGCCTAAATTATTCAGTGGCTAAGGAACCAAAAAGAAAGGAAGAAGATGTGCTCTGTCCAATGTGTCAAAGACCAAAGAGAGCACATACTCAACAAGAATTAGAATTATGTCAACGTAAAATGCAGGAATTTAAAGAGAACACGACGGGAGGAGCTGGGGTACAATAAATATGAGGCGAACTGTTTTTTTAGATAATTTTGGAGATATTTTCAGTTCGTATCAAATGTAAATTAAGGATTCAGTTCTATAATGAATTGTTGAATTTCATGAGTGTTTAGCACTTTAATTATGATGTAAAAACCAATAACTTTCTCATACTACATTTAAACGAGTTACCAATTATCATTGCTGATTATCCGACATGTTTGAAAATTTCATTACTTCAGATGAATAGTCCTCTAGTACGAAACCCATCTTTTTTAAATCTGTTCTTATAGAGGGAAATTTGGATTCAAGAAGATTAATTTTTTCATTGAAGCAGAGTGAGTATTGGGGTACATTTGAACTCAATGTAGAACATTCAGAAAGGGCCGTCATTGCTAAAGTTTCTATATCTTCAATACTGTATATCGCTGGTTTTATGTTTTCTTGAACAAAAATAATTATTCCTGTTAACATAACAATTACGCCAGCTACTAATACGAGTCTTTTTAATATCATCTTTTACATTTTAATTGTAAGACAGTCATTTATGTTGGTGCTTTACAATTGTAAATGAATGAATAAGACGTTTTGCCAGATTTAATATAAAGATAGTAGAATCATGCAAAAATATTTTTGAGGCACACCCAATCGATATTTAACAATAGGATTGTCATGAAAGCGAAAAAAAAATTGGGCATAGTAATTTCAGTTGTTGTAATTGGAGTCATTATGTTACTTTTTTCTAGTCAACCCGGAGCTAGATACCAAGGTGACATGCCCCGCAGCTTTGGCACTATTAATACATCAATAGGATCCCCCGTTTTGGGTTCTTTATTTGCTCCCAATACCATCATCGAATTTGGCGATTATCAATGTCCAGAATGCAAAGATTGGTTTCTTGATACCAGACCAACCATAATTCAAAATTTAATAGAAACTGAAAAGGCTAATCTAGTTTTCATTGATACAGTCCATTTAGGAATGGATTCTATGTTTGCAGCAGAGGCAACATATTGTGCTGAGGACCAGGGAAAATACTGGGAATACCATAAAACTTTGTTCTATAACCAACAGGAAGTTAATAGCAACTGGGCAAATACTCAAAGTCTCAAAGAGTTTGCTTTTGATATGGGTCTAGATATGGAATCGTTTGAAAAATGTCTGGACTCTGGAAAATATGAGAATAAAGTAAAGTTCGGTAGCTATGAATCAAAAAAGAATGGCATCACAAAAACACCAACATTTGTGATTTTGGATTCAGAAGGCAGACATCAAAAAATAGTTGGTTCTCAACCATATTCTATTTTTGAAGAGATAATAGATTCGGGATCGTAAATTGAAATTCTGTTTGGCAAAAATAAAAAATCTAATTGTATTTAGGATTACCCGCAAGATGACGCATCGTATTTCAAGTCAGATTCATCAAAACAATTTATGAAATGAGATAATTAAGATCATTACTTTTCATTTGTAAAGCACTCCAATTAAATATCAAAAAGGATTATAGCTATTGTGTACTGCTTGCTAGAGAGATATTAGCATGGTGTTTTGAATTGGAAAGCTATGTAAAACCTTTCAAAGAGAAAAAGCAATGAAAGCTAAAATCATAATTCCGATAATAATTGTATTTGTTGTTGTGTTTAGTGTGGCAGCATTTTATCCAACACTATCAGAAACAGAATCTATCAATTTGGATATGAATCAAAGCTTCGGTACAGTCAATACTTCGATGAGTTCTCCTATTTTGGGTTCTCCTGATGCACCTGTAACCATCATAGAATTTGGTGATTATCAATGCCCAAGCTGCAAAAAATGGTTTTTAGACTCAAAGCCTCAGATTATTTCAAATCTTATTGACACGGGAAAGGCTAATCTGATTTTTATTGACATCGCCCTTTTAGGAAAAGACTCCCTTCCAGCTTCTGCAGCTACTTATTGCGCTGAAGAGCAAGGACAATACTGGAATTATCATGATCTTCTGTATTCAAATCAACTGGGAGTAGACACTGGTTGGGCTAATTCTGAGAGGCTAAAGGCATTTGCTTTTAGTCTTGGTTTAGATATGGATTTGTTTGCAAGTTGTTTGGATTCAGGAAAATATGATAAACGAGTCCGATTTAACACCCAAGTGGCTACAAACAGCGGTGTAGATAGTACACCTACATTCATAATTGTTGGACCTGATGGTCAACAACAAAAAATTGGTGGAGCTCAACCGTATTCTGTATTTGAAAATGTAATAGAATCAATGATATAATTGACAAGTGCAATAAAATTAGTTTTTTCAGATTATAGATACCTGATTCTCTCAGGAATTATTTTTACAGCTATGTTTGTTCCTCTTTCTATATTATCTGAATACATTTTCTTAGAACCATATGTGATAATGTATGTTACAAATGACGACGCATTTCGATTTTCACTGGTTATTGTTGTTTCGATTTTATCTGGATTGGTTTTATCTATGAATGTATACAGAATCAAATCATTACGTAATAGTCGAAAAAAAATGAGTGGTGGAGTATTGGGTTCAATTTTAGGTGCATCGGCAGGTGCTTGCGGTTGTGGTGCAATTGGATTTGGAATAATTTCAACCCTGGGATCAATAGGTGGAATCGCAACAGCCTTTCTCTCCAATTATGAATTTCCAATAAGAATAGCTTCCATTGCCATTTTGATTCTAGTCTATTACACTACCTCAAAATCTCTTTTAATCGAATTTAAAATCCAAAGCCAAAATTTACCTAGGAACTAAATCGTGTATTTGTGTAAAGGAGTTTGTAAAAAGTTTAGGGCTGAAAAACCGTCTGACAGTAACAGCCGTTATGAATTGGGACAAAAATGGTGTCATGTCTGTGTTATTTTCTTAAATTATAATGATGTTAGATGCCCTTGTTGTTGTTGCAAGCTTCGGACAAATCCTCGCTCAACAAAGTTGAGAAGATCATTGCTAATACAAAAGGAATCTATAAAGAAAAAATCACATCGTAATCTAACAGGCATATAGTAATGAAACATGGTTTCCTGCAGATTGAACACTTTTCAAGACTTGAAATTTGTAAAGCCATGGTGAAAACATTGCGCCCTGAAAATAATGATGTTGTTATCTTAGGTAGTGCTAATAACAAAAAAATTGCTGAACTTGCTGCCAAAAAAACTGCCTTACAAACTGTCGCCAGTCACAACCGATATTTTTGAGTAACTCATGGTTTAGTTTAAGCTACATTGTGAAGTTTTTTACCAGTAGGATCGATTCGGTTTAAAATTTTGTATGAAAACAAGGCAGATGGATAAGCAATAATTCCAAAAACAGGAAGTACGTACCAGAACTGGCGGTATCCGTCTATAAGAAGCACGTGACCACCAAGAAAAATACCCACATATGCTAATAAAAATAGAGTTGTTTTGAATAGATTGGACTTTGTAACACCAAAGATGTCTACAATTGCAGCTGGCCCCAAAAAAATAACAGCCAAAGTAATTATTGGAAGATGTTCATGAAACTTTTGAAAATCTGTTATTGGCCCTTCTTGTAAGTACAATGGTATGGAAAGAAGAAACATCACAACTAATAGAGGAAATAGGTACGAACGCCGTAGTTCAAAATATGTGTAAACCAAAAGTCCAATTACAAATATGTTAATCAGTCCTCCAAATTCTCCTAACACTTGGTAGGGACTCAACAAATCAAGTGGCATTAAAGTGATCAATACTAGAGAAAAAATGGCTGCCCATTGTAACGTTAAAGAAAATTTTGCATTTTGTATGACTAGTTTTTTCAATACAATCAGAAACAAACCGATCAATGACAGCTCTACCATCAAGTGTGGTGGGCTCCAGACAATTAGGAGGTCATTTATCTGCTCCACACCAAAATTAGTATGCCACCAATCGTCAAACGGACCTGAGATTACAACTAATGCTGCCAGCAGCCACGTAATTTTTGGAACAGATCCTTTAGTTCTGTATAAAAAAATAAAAAGAAAAACCAAACCTGAGTACAAAATTAAATGGGGAAGAATAAACAATGAATCTCTTCCTATACTGACATGCCAAAAACCATCTAAATTGATAGCAGCAATAATAACCAGACTTGTTACAGGAAAACAAACTGTTTGCCAGGATTTTTTTCCTAGAAATATTTTCTTTTGCTTCATGTTCTATGTTCTAAAGTATCTTTGGGGCCTTTATTTTTTCAGCTTCATCAATAATTAAAAGAACGTCAGTAAACACAAATTCTTCAAGGTATGATTTTCTAGGTAGATGAGAAATGACTAACTGCTCATACATAAGCTCAAGTCCTCATGAAATTTTGCACGTTGAAAATCAGCAAACATTTCATCCTCAAACCTGATTGCAAACTCCTTCATCTCCTCACATGTCCAATCTTTCCAAATCCTAGGATTGGTAACGTTCTCATCAACCCAATCCACAAAAAAGGCAGCCATAGACGCAATAACAAATATTACAATTACAATAATAGTTAGTTTTTTTCCGTGGATATTTAGTCTCATAGTAAGGATTCTCCTTGAGCTGTTTTTAGTCATTCCTGTGTGGGCAATTTTTTACAATTTGTATAAAATGTAACAAAAGAAAAATTTCTCCAAGATGTTTTTTGCTAATTAGCGAAGGTATGGGATTGTGAACCACACAAGGATAATACCTCCAACTATAAACCATGCATATCGGGAATTTCTTTCAGTCATTATGTTACAACCCCCGCACATGAGTTAACTACCAAGAAGTTTTATAAAAAAATGAGGATACTAGCCGATTAGCCGATTTCAGCAATTTGTTACACAAATAATGCCAATATCAATTGAAGCTTGCTCTTTTGTTGGCAAAATTCCTATTCTGTACTGTTTATTTTCATCAAACGGGATATCAAATTGAGTAGTATATGATACAGGTTGATTTGGTTCTAACAAGTCATTGAGTAAATCGTTCTCTGAAAAATTACCATAAACAGGTTGGTACTTGTCATCATTTTCATCTAAGATGTAGAATTGTCCACCAGTCATATACGTAGTTCCTTCGCCCAAATTTTCTGCAACTATACTAATTTCAATGAAAGTGTGCTCAGGACGTGTCTTTTCATCTCCATTATTCTCTCCAATGTACTCAATGATGTATTTTACAGGCCCAACTTGAATTGCCTCACCAGCATTTACGTAGATAAAATTTGGTTGAAATGCAACATAATAGGAAAATGCTAAACCAATTGTGGCAATTACCCCCACCACTATAATTATAATTAAAATTCCCGCCAATAATCAGGAGCATTTTTGGTTGAATATTAGTTCATCCAATTAACCAAGCGAGGTTTACTGAAAATGGTTTTTGCAGTTTCTTCTTTACCAAAAAAAGCTACTAGAAAAACAATTACGATAATGGCATTTACGATGTAAATAAAAAGTACAAACTTGTCCCTTGTTGAATATCCAAATTTAATGATTTAATGAATTTTAAAATAATTTGTTCATTGGTTTATTGCACAACTTCCATCTGGATTTCTTAATTTCTTTGCCAAATAACCTAATGCACAATAATGATAAATTTCATTTTGGTTGATTGTATCTTATTTGCTGGTTTTTTCAGATTCTTGAATTTTGAACCTCGTAATTGCTTTGCAAAATATTCAACGGTTTCTAGTTCACAAAACTCTTTGAAAGAGATAGGTGGCTTATCGAGTTGTTCCAGTAATCCAATCTTTTCCCCAACACTAAACCCTCTAGAAATTAACCATCTAACAGTATCTTCATTAAATTCCCCGTCTTTTCCTAACTGTTTTTGAAATCTTTGATTAGTTTCTGATTGAGAAACGGTTTCGCCTTTATTGAGTAATTTTAGACATTTTTCTAACCTTCCCTGAATTTTAATACCATAATCCTTTTCAGGATCATAATTTTCAAGAACATTGTACTTTTTCATTAAATGATAAGAGTAATCTAATTAAATAAAGGCACTCTTGTTTAGTAACTTAATGTTGATTTTTAAACTGTACGCTCATATTCTCTGTAAATTATGAAATAACATGCCAACAAACAAATTGAAAATTCTTGTCGATGAGATGGATGATGGTATGGATGAAAGGTTAAGAGAAATTGGTTATGATGCATATAGTGTAAAAAAGCTAAGATCTGATGGAACAAAATTACGAACTGATTATTCTGTAATTAATTATGCACGTGAAAACAATATGATTCTAATCACAAGAGATACAGAAAGTGGTCAAGCTTGTGAAGAAAACAAGTTGCCTTACATACTTCTTGATAACGAGGAAATTTTTAAAATTGTTGTTAAAAAATTAAAACAGTTTTGATGATTATGAATGACAGTGATGGATATGAAAATGAGGACTGAAAAACATCTCAAGCATAAAATTATTTTATCGGTCTATTACGCAACTACCATCAGGATTTCTCAGTTTTTGTGCCATAATTATTGGTGTCACAAAAAGAATAGGGATAGAAATTGCAATAAACAATGTTTGTAATTGTATTAATGCAATTGTTAGAGCGATTCCGCTAGCAGTCCCTATAAACAACGAAAGAAAGGATCCGGCACATGTAGGACACCCAATAAATAATCCTGTTGCGGCTCCAATAGAACTAATTCCTTTTCTTTTTTTTGAAATAGAAAATGCAGTTAAAGCCATAGCAACATTAAGGCCAACGAGATAGGTCACAGTAACTTGTAAAACAAGATTTATTGGTATAATTTGGAGCCCAACGTGTTCTGTTAGATAGATTATGATTTTAGGCATGTATCCAGGTTGACCACAGCAAGGAGAAATAAAGGCCGATGGAATTTCAGCTCCATAGTGCTGAGAAAAGCTAACTTGAGGTTGATAAACAAGCATACCTGAAGCTAATGAAAAAAATATTCCATAAATAATAAAAGTAACAACAAAAATTTTTTTTGATTTTTTACTCCACGTTGATAATGCAATAATTGACAGTACCCCCTTTTCTTTTTCTTCTACTTTATACTTGTGATATTGATATAGCCCAAAAGAAATGGCCCCAAATGCCATCAATAAGGTAAGGTAAAAAGCAAGCGCTATCCGCTGGATGGAATCTATTGAACTAGGAGTGATTAATTCAGAATCTTGGTAACGTGCATAGACTAAAAAGAGAATGGCGATGCTAACAAAACCTAAAATGGTTAATGTCTTGCCTGTTGAACTGCGTTTTGTAGTCTGCTTTTCCATTCATCCAAAAAGCTCCAAAGTTAAATTAAACCCTATCCATGAAATTGATAAAAATTCTAAATCTATGTGAGTTTACGAACGAAAATGTAAACTATCGCAATAATCTCAAGCCTACCAATTATCATAAGAAAACTTAGTGCTATCTTTGTGGCAGGATCAGTGTCTATTGTTATCACATTTGCTGAAAGACCGCCAGTTGTTATGACTCCTGAAGCATCAAAAAATGCGTCAGCGAAATCTGCATTTGACACTTCACTAAGGTGTAAAGCAGTGATTGCTGAAATTAAAGGAAATGAAATTAGAATAATTATAGTAGTTACAATTTCCTTTTTGTTTTCAGAAGTTAGGGTTTTTCTTGTTCCTTTTTTGATTATTTTTTTAAAATTTTTGAGATGGAAAAATCGATAAATTTTGATTCCTCCTGCAGTTGAGAAGCCACATCCTCCAATAAACATTAACACAATCAAAATGGTTTGCGAAGTTTCATTAAGTGTGTTAAGAGGCTCTAACTGCAATCCTGCAGTAGTACTTGCTGAAACAGAATAAAATGCTCCAAAAAGTGGTTCAAGACCACTAGACCATGTAAAAAGCACAATTGCTATGCCTAAAACGCCAAAGTAAACTAAAACTTCTTTGCCTAATTTCGGTGACATGAATTTCTTTCTAACAAATGCATAGTGGAAAGTAAATGGCAGTGCGCCTAGTATCATTGCGCCCATTAGAATAATGTGTTCTTCCCAGACTAGATTTTGAAGAATTGTGGAATTGGGAAGGAAACCACCTGTAGCAAGAGTGCTCATGGCAAGAGAGAAATTATCAATGATGTTTCTTTCTCCAAATAAGTACAACAATAGCGCAACTATCACAATATAAAGAGTGAAAATGATAGTAATGGTTCCAAACAGTTCCCTCATGTGTAAGGTTTTGCCTGAAATGAAACCTCTCATTGCTTGTAACTTCGTTTCTGGATAAAACGCAGTCATTACGAGATAAATGAAACTCATTCCGCCTACTAGTTGTGTGAAACTTCTGTAGAAAGTAAAACTCTGTGGTAATTCTTCTGGTTTATCATACAATGAAATTCCGACTGTGGTAAAACCAGCTGCACTAGAAAAGAAACTATTTGCAAACAGCTCTATTTCTGAGCCAGCTGTATATGTGGATACGTAAAGATATGGTATAGTCCCAAATAATGACAGGATAAAGAGACTCAAAAATACCAGTATTGAAGCATCTCGAAGATTTAGGCCTGACTTCTCTCCATAAGAATTTAGGAAAAATCCCGTCACAAGCAAAAGTACTGTAGTAAGATAAATGCCAGTGGCGGTGAGTGTATCATTTAAAACAGTAGCCAAAATTGCTGGAACAAATAATAACACTCCTGCAAATTGAAGTACAAAACCCAAATTTCCAAAAATTGCCTTGACAGGGGGACTCAACAATCGTGGTTGAATTGCAGTCGCATTTCTAATTACATTTGCAATTGTAACTTGTAAAATAATCCCAATAACTTGTTCTTTTTTTGCAATTACTGGCAATTTTCGTATTTTATTATCGCGCATTATGTGTAAAGCATCTTGTAGTGTTGCGTTTTCCTCAATTGTAATTAAAGGAGAACTCATGATGTCTTTCAGATATGTTGCTTCAGCATATTCGTTTACATCGCTAACTTTGCTTAGAATATCTTCATCAGTAACAATTCCAATTGGTTTTTTGTTTTCGTCAGTTACAACGATGTCGTCTCTCTTATATCTCTGAAGCATGCGTGTAGCATCACGAGTCATAGTGGTCTGATCCAAAATTAGGACATCATTGTCCATATATGCAGTGACTGGTTTTAAAAGAACGTAGGATACCGACTTTTTTGCCTCCATTGACATGAATGAATTTATCCCGTATACCTAAACGATATATGCTTTTACTTTACTGTGCTGATCTTTTACGCACAATTTTTTAGCTGTTTTTGATCCAACTTAGAGTTAAAAATCTTAAAAGAAGCACCTAGATCTAGAAATTTTCGTGCATTAATATACTAATTAACACATGATCAAGGTTTGCATATCTATATTTTGTAATCCATGAACAAGGTCAATCATTTCATTTGGTTTTGCTTTGTTGCCAATCATCAAATAAATGGTTGTAGCAGGTAAATACACAATTAATTGTTGAATTTTTTTTCTTTGAATATGAATATGTAAAGTTTCTCCACAAATATCATCAAAATCTTCTCGTTTTGTTCTACGTGTGCCAATCTGGTGGTAAAACATGATTCGATCTGCATCGGTTTCAATAAAAGACATTGAGGATTTAGAATTTTCTACAATGATGTGTCCTTCAAGATCTATTAATGCGAAATATTTGATGTTGACATTTAGTTTGAATATTTCCTTGGAAAAATCTTCAAATTTCTTTGAATCACCCAAGACCATAATATATTTTCAAACAGCTTTCAAAAAAGTCTTTTTTTACAAGTTTTTATATACACATTTAATGAACTCTAATTTCGTTTATCTTTATAAGCACTATGTAATAACTTTGTTTGGTACCCTCTATTGAAAATTAACCAAGCTCAAGAACCTGATTACGAATCTGTAAGAATAGATTATGTTGGATTCGTTGATCCATATGCAGTTGAGGGAATGCTTGTTTTGAAAGCTGATGACGGACGTGAATTTCATATGAGAGCATTTTCTGGAGAAGTGGCAAGACATATAGCGAGTTTTAATGAAGATATAAAAGATTCAGTTCCAACAATTTACAAAATGTTGGAAGAGGTTTGTGAACAAAATGAACAGATGCTTGTAAAAGTCAAAGTTTATGAGAGCGGTAGTGTTCTTAGAGCAAATCTTTACTTAACTGGAAAAAAAGATCTTGTCCTAAGAAATTATAGAGCTTCTGATGCAATGGCTCTTGCTGCATTTTACGACATTCCAATTTTAGTTAGAAAATCATTGCTTAAAGAAAGAATGGAAGCTTAAGTTACTATTTCATCCAACCTATCGTCTTGTTTGGCTTGCTTAATTTCCATCGCAACTCTCCTTCCAATTCCAAATGTTTGACCATACTGATATTTTGTGTATGGCGAGGTGGTCGCAACAATTGGATTGCCAGGTACGCGTAATGAAACGTCATAAACTATTATTTCCAAGTCTTTTGTAATTACGCTTTGAAGTGAAAACGGACCAATAATTCCTGGCGGGTATTCTTTTTGAACAGCACGAACAAATTTATCTCCCATAGAAATCACCTTTTCTAGTAAAGATTCTCTAATACTAACAGGCGTGTGGCCTACCTCAATATTTTGTAAATCTATATTCAAATCTAGTTGTTGTTTTGCTGGCAAGGAATTAAAATCATGCAAGTTTGTTTGAAGTCTTCTTTCTATGCCGATAAAATCCACTTGTTCTGAAATTGGAGTATGAAAATAGTTAAAATTCATGTAGGTGCCAATTAACAATTCCTCAATGGTGGAATTTTTAAGATCGCTTTTTGAGATCATTCCTTGTTTGATTTTTTTTCCTGATTTTTCCTTGTAATCCCTGTATGAGGATACAGTAAAAAAAGCTCGTTCAAGTTTACGTTTTTTCTCTTGTACCTTAACTATTGCAAGCTTGTTGATATTTTTTGGATTTTTGAAAATTTTTGGGTGTTTGATTCTTGCTTTTTCTAACAAATAATATTGATTTTTTTTGTGAGAACGTTCTTCAGCCTGAAATAATGCTCTATTCCCAAATATTGGAACCTTGAAGGAATTTTCAATTGATTTGTATCCTAAGTAGGCTGTCAACGATCTGTGGGGAATTATAATGGTACCAGTATCTCTCAAGTTTTTTTGAATTTTGGCAGAAACCATATCTTTGAATTTTTCAAGAATAATTATTTCATCAGCTAATCTTCTAAATCGTTTGTAGGTTTCTTCCCGTCCTCTTTGACATAAAACAACAGTGGATAATTCTTCATCTTTGGCACCATCCATCACTTCTAAGGCTGAATGGCTACCAAGAACACCTATTCGTATATCAGAATAACCATTTATGATATTCTTTATTTCTGATCTTTTGATCATATTCCTGCTTAATTGGAGGAGCTAATATAGCTATTATTCTGATTTTTCTTTAGAGAATTTTTTTCAAATTTTTCTTTGCTTGTAGAGAATAATTTTAGCTCCATCATTTGGTAATCTGCTAAAAAAGAAACAATAACTTCAATTAACCATGAAAGAGTTATCACTTGCCTTTTTTAACAATTAGTATGTTTTATCAATTTGAGCTTTTTCTAGTGGGAGTTATTCTCTTGACAGCAATGACTATGGGTGGTATTAGCCTATGGTGGAAGAGAAGAAATGCTCAAATCAAACAAATGGAACAATCTGAAAATGAGGAATCAAACCTATAATCTTTCTAGTGCTAATTTTTTCTTGTTACTAATAGATAAAATAGTGTATTTGTATTACAATAATAATTGAAACTAATTATTGGAATTACAGGAAGTACAGGAGTAATTTATGGCATTAGACTTCTTGAAATTCTAAAAAAATTGCATGTTGAAACTCATTTGATAATAACTGAATGGGCAACAAAATGCATTGGAATGGAAACAGAATTTACTCCTGAGCATGTTAGATCATTAGCTGGTACAGTTTCAGATGAAAAAAATATGGCCGCTAGCATTTCAAGCGGAACCCATAAAGTTAATGGAATGATCATTGCACCATGCAGTATGAAAACATTATCCTCTATTGCAAATGGTTACGATGAAACTCTAATAGCTAGAGCAGCTGCTGTAACTATTAAGGAAGGGAGGAAATTGATATTAATGGTTCGAGAAACTCCTCTTAGTGCAATAAATATTGAAAACATGTTGAAATTAGCAAGACTTGGCGTGGTAATTTTGCCACCCGTTACGGAATTTTATACTCGCCCAAAAACCATAGATGATATTGTAAACCATGGTGTGGGAAAATGCCTTGATCAGTTTGATCTAGAACATGATTTATACCCTCGATGGGGCACATTTTGAAAAAAATTGCCCAAAATAAATTTTGAAAAAATAGTCAAAGCAAATAGGAACAAAGTTTTTGATATTGCAACAAATTTTAAAGAATTTCAAAAAATTCTACCCGAATATTTTCCTTCAATTAGAGTAATATCAATTAGAGATAATGTAGCAGTGGTTGAAGAACACATCAGAATATCTGGAAAGGAATTAGTAATGATGACAAAACATGTGATCCAATATCCAGAATTACATGAGATCTTTGTAATCGGTGGGGATATGAAGGGAAGTCATATTGTGGAAAAATATGACACCATAGAGCAGGGAACTAAGATTACCTTTGATGCAGATATAAAACTGAACGGTATACAAAGAATGACAGATTTTTTTATGAAGGGAAAGATATCAAGAGGTTTTGCAAATATAATTGATGAATTTGCAAAATTTGCAGAAACTCAATCGCCTTGAGATTTTTTCTTTCCTTTAAATTCTTCTAGTTCTTTGTCACCTTCAATTCTACCTTTTTCGTATTCTCCCTTGGCCTTTCCAAAGGTTTTTGCAAGTTCAGGAATTTTTTTTGCACCAAAGAGTAGAACCGCAACAATAACAATTATCCAGATCCATTCTGGGCCTGCAACAAAGTTTGTGATCTGCTCTAGCATTAAATCTTAATCCTTTAAATTGAGATTTAAATGTTCCATAATTTACTGTGAGCATTAAATGTAATTTTGTGTATATGACCGATTATTCTTCTACTGTTTCTATTTCCCATCCATCGTTTATCCAGATTCCAATCACTTCAACTGACATGTTCCAGGATTTAATAACGCTAATTGATTTTTTTATTTGGTTTTGATGTTCTTCTTTTGAGATGGGATTTCCAGCACAATCATGGTGTCCAGCAATAACCACCAAGTTTGAACCATGTTTTTCGATTGAGATATTTATTTTGGATTTTAATTGCTCAATTTTTTCAACTTTTTCTTCAGACACTACTTTATCTGGACCTGGTTCTGTAATTGTATCAACATAGTCTATAGAATAATTTTCCTTAATCCAGTTAAAAGCAGGTAGCTGAGTCCTACCATCTATGCAATTTATTACAGTTCCAAACTTTCCTTCTACCAATGTTATATCGTAATTTTTAGCTGATGTTTGGTATTAAATCTCTTTCTTAAATTGCGTTTTTTGAGCTGTTGAGTATTTTACAAGTTTCAGTTCGTATCAAATAGTAATTCCCCAATTTCACATACTACAATTCATACCTGAAAAACTCGATAATTATTCAGCATGTTTTGGAAAAGAAAACATACTGTTGAGGAACTAAATCGAATAAATCAAGAAAGATGGGCAAAAAGTGATCCTGTGGATGAGGACATTATTGATTTCAAAATATTTCTAAAAAGAGCAGGTGTAGATGATTCTATTATTGAAGATATTCTCAGTCGCCATCATGATGGAAAAAACATCGATGAAAAGGGAAACGAGTATTGGGTTTGTGGATGTTCTAGTTTTAAATTTTCAACAAAAGAAGAATACATTATGCATCATTATCGTGTACATAGTTAAATCAGAAAACTTTTCAAAAATCAGATCTTAACAGTTCATATCAAATGTTTAATCCTGAAAATTCTTAATTCTTAGTATCATCATTATTCTACGTTGGGTATCGGGGTTCAAAAAATCATAATTCCCAAAAACACTTAAACTGGCATTAACTTGAAATGATTCGATTGTAACTGTATTTTGCAGTAAATTAACAATTAATTGCTCAGTACCTGAACCACTAGCTCTACGCCAGCTAATTTTAGCAGTGGCAAGGTAGAGGCCTTTTGATGCTCCTGCTGTCAGTGTGGCAATCGTTCCTGTAGTGGTGACTGATCCGTCATTATCTTTCAAGTTTCCATTAAATTCTTGGTCGCTCATGAAATAATAATTCTAGATGAGAATTGAACAATGGTTAACTTTCTACTCCACAAAATGCTTTTTAGTTTAGAATTTTCAGGATTAAAAAAGGGTTTAGTAGCTAAGGGTTTTGTTTAGCTACATACTCATCAAGGAATTTTTGAGCAGAATCAGGATTCTCATATGCTAAATCGAGACATATCTGAAAAACTGGATCAAGATCCCATTTTTTTATCTTTCCACATTCTAAAACCATCTCCTCATATCCATATCCCAATTCATCAAATTGTGGATTTTCAGCATAAAACTAAGAAAAGAACTTGAAAATTAGCAGTTTGTTCAGATTAAACATACACCTAAACATTAACCATCTCACCTATCCTATTATGGAATAAAGCAAACTCATACTGTAACAGCTTCCGGTGGAATTTTTACCACCGCTTTATTCCAACTCTCCTCATTTTACGATTATTCATTAAAAATGGATTAATATGAACATATTTCAAGGAGTGAGATTTATTACGATACAAAAGTAAAGAATACCTTAAACATGATGAATACCTATACAAAGTACGGTTAGCTACCGTACATTTCCCAGAGGGGAGGCAAGTGATCTTGTGTTTTACCATCCTTCCTTCTGTAATGCAGGGGGATGGATAAGGCAACGATTCATCTCATCCCATCCTTCTGTTAATCCTAGTGGTGTGAGCCCGCATTCTTGTGAAAGAGGACCAGTGTGGCGAACTGGCTAGGACAACCTGGGTCTCCAGTAGCAATCAGGGTAATGGACAAGGAGTTCCTGCTCAAGGAAAAAATAAGCCATAGTTTTTTTCTTTTTTATTCAAATCTCAAAATGATTCTTCTGCCCAAGACAAAAAATAAGCAAGATACTGAAAATTCTTAATTCTTAATCGATAGTTTTAATGAAATGTTAATGATCACTTAAGTAGGATTATTCAATTTATTCTCAATGAGCGGAAAAAAAATCAAAACAAGTTCTATAATTTCAATAATTGTTAGTGTTTTAATTCTAGGAATATTAGGTTCTGCTCAAGACATTTTTTCCGTTGAGCATACTGGTGTCGATAATGGCGGTTCAGCAATGGAAGAAGAAATGATGGAAGATCCAATGGAAGAAGAAATGATGGAAGACCCAATGGAAGAAGAAATGATGGAAGACACTCCAGCAGAAAAATCAACCAATAGTCAAACAAAAGGTGGTGGATGCTTAATCGCTACTGCAACATATGATTCTGAGCTAGCTCCCCAAGTTCAACAACTAAGAGAAATTAGAGACAATTCACTTTTACAAACAGAATCGGGTTCTGCATTTATGGAATCATTTAACCAGTTCTATTACTCATTTAGCCCAACTATTGCAGATTTAGAACGTGAAAATCCTGTATTTAAGGAAACAGTAAAAATTTCAATTACTCCATTGCTGTCCTCACTATCTCTACTAAACTATGTAGATATGGACTCAGAATCTGAAGTTCTCGGATATGGAATTAGCTTGATCATATTGAATGTTGGAATGTATTTTGTAGCACCTGCAATCGTTATTCATAGAATTAAAAAGTACGTTTAATCCTGAAAATTCTTAATTCGTTTTAATCTCACGACTCCCATTGATCCCTAGACCAAGAATTATAATCTCTATTACAAAATTTGCACCGTTTGTTTTTACCTTCCCCCGTCGTATTACCATAAGTTTTCATAAAGTTTACGCTAAAACGTTTTCAAAAAAATTAAGTACCAACAATTGGACAATAATGTATCATTCCTACGCGGCTCTTATATTCAAAACTCACAATTCTAAAGATATGAAAAAAACAACTGAAAAATCAAGCAAAGGAAAGGAAATAACTATTTCTGCATCCGAATTAACAAGACTTGGTATGGGAATTAAGACAAGAGCTCTCAATGCGGTAAACACTGCAAGAAAAGGCAAAATTACAATTAAACTTGAAAGAGAATAATCCAAGTCTTTCATTTAGAGGAGGTAATTCCTCCTTCTGATTTATGTGATTATTAACAATTTATTTTAAATCATAAATTTTTAACTGTGTTAGGTTTTCTAATTTTCCGTTCTCTTCGTTCAATAATTCCCATGCCTGCAAAGTATAACGCAATCATCGGTCCCGCAATAAACCACATTGTCACACCACTTCCATCTGGTGTGATTATGGCACCAAATATGACAATTATTATAATTGCATATCGGATGTTTTTTCGCCAAAAACTCGCATCTGTCATTCCCGAAGTTGTAGCTGCATACATTATCAATGGTAATTGAAATGAAATCCCAAAAGCTAACAAGAATTGAAGAACGAATGCTATGAAGTCCATAATATTAAGAAATGTAACTAGTCCTGAGGACTCGCCATACTTGTAAAGAAATTCAAGTATGTATGGAATAACAAGATAGTAAGAAAATAAACAGCCTCCAATAAATAATCCTAAAGCTGGTAAAGTAACTGTTCTTCCAATATGTATTTCATTTTCCTTAAGTGCAGGTTTTAGAAATTCAGCTATTTCTCTAATAATGATTGGCATAGAGATAATGATTCCGACAAGAGCCGCAATGTAAACTTGAGCAAAAAACGCTTGGCCTGGCGCAGTTTGAATTAAATCCACTTGTTCTGGCACTAATTTCATTCTCATTAAATCCGTAATCTGAGCTGCTATATTGTGAAGTGGTTCGGGGGTTGGGTAGTAGAACACAAGGCCTGCAAATTCTATTGGTTCAGCATGAAAAGTTAAGAGAAAAGCCATAATGGCAATAACAATAATGACAGTTCGTAAAACGCGTTTTCTTAATTCTTCAAGATGTCCTGATATTTCTTCAAGCTCTGACATATAAAATCATATTACACTTTACTACAATATATTGTAAGCATTTTTCAAAACAATCTTGTTGTCTTTTACTTTTACAGAAAAGCCGTAACCCTTGAGGAATTTTATGCGGTAATTAGTTGATTGGCCTTTTTTCGTCAATTAACAATCAGGATTATAAACGAAATAGTTTGAAATTTTGAAAGTTTTTGATTTCCAAGGGCCAGGTATGCCGATTGCTGTAGATGTCTTGCGCCTTACCTGAATTTCGAAAGTTTTTTCCCAGTATTGTTTGTCAAGAACATATTCCAAATTTTCTGTACTTGTCCCATTGATTGCATCAGATAATCTGTGTAGTGCAGCCAAAGCAGCAAGTGCATCCATAACTGATAGATATGTTATATCGAATTGTGATTGAGCCAGATTATGTTTTGTTTTATTGTATGTATCCCACCAAGATGCTTTTTGAGGAAAAGGAGTAAACAGTGATTCATGAAGAAGCGATGTGATTTCAAATCCACTTAAAACTCCATTACGATTTATCCTTTTAATTCTAGAAGGTACTCCACCACTATTAAATTTTAGAGATTTTTTTGATGCTATCAAATCGGTCACACCTTCAATTTGAGGTCCAATTTGTAATAGTAAATTCACTAATTTTGGAGAATAGATATCACTTGGGTTATGTTCATACGGGACAATCTCATTGAATTTTTTTAATTCTTATCCGGAATCACAAAAAAGCCGTTTAAGATTTTTCAAATCATTTTCAAAACTCATGCAACATTATGAAATTGTCATATACAAAAGCAGTCTCCAACAACTAACCCTCACGCCATAACTTTAGTCAATGCGCCGTTTTTGTGTGTGAGCGGGGGGAGGGCTTTCCCTTTTTACTTGCTGGCTATAGGCAAAAGTTTTGAATCTGGTAATCCAGATTCTTGGCGTTCATCATCAGTTAAGTTTTCGAATTCTAATGAGATTATTGATTTTGTATTAAATTTAGAGTCGAATTCCTTTGCAAGTGAGCCGATTTCTTTACCCGAATAGATTATCTTTGAGCCACTAAGAAATATTCTTTCTCCTTTCTTCATCTCTTTTCCGCCAAATTTATTTTTCAAAAACTTGGTGATATTTGATACTTCTGAACTTTGAATATTATTATAATAATAAGTAATTCCTTTTATTGATTCATAATCAAAAGGAGTTCCATTTCTAAAAAGGAAAATACCGATGAAGATGTTATCTTCATTAGGCTCTCTAATCGCTTTAATTTCCCAATTTAGTAATTTGCCTTCATTATAGGTGAATGTTTCAACCTCGTCTGAAGTTAATTTCCAATATCTTGATCTACTCAATTTAGAATGTTGACAAATTTACAGCTAATTATTTGTTGATTACCCACAAATTTATACATCCGATATAGATGATCTTTAATATTATTATGAAGTTCTTAAATTATGGGTGTTAGAATTACTGTTGTCCTTGACAATTTAAACGTAGAAAAGCTTAGAGGAATTCAAGCTAAGATGCTTCGGGGTTCTACAAAGTCTGTAAGTTTTTCTTACGTCCTGAATCGAGTAACAGAAGAAGGATTAAAAAAATTCAAGCATAGTTAAAAACACATGGTACATTTTCGTATTTTATACTGAAAATGAAAAGAGCAGAGTAGCTCAAATAATTAGTGTTGTTGCCAAACTACTCATTTACCATCCTTAATCTTTGATTGAGGGCAAAATTGCTTCTAATTTAAGAAATTTCTTCAATATTCCAAACAAAATTTATTTGAAAAATTTACATAAAAAAACCATGCCCACCGCTTACTTTTTGATAATGTTACAATCCACTACGAAACTGAAGTTATTGAAAAAATTAAAAATATTCTTGGAAAAAATTCGATTAAATTTGAAGTACAGGAAGTTTACAGAATTTATGATATTGTTGTGAAGATCATAGCAGAAAGCGACGATCATCTTAGACAAATCATATTAGAAAAGTTAAGACCAATAGACAAGATTCAATCTGCCATAACCATGATGGTTGTCTAAAAAGAACACCAAGTCTAATTAACATTAGATATCAAGATAAACAAATCAAATCAATATTTCACAAATTGAATATCATAAAGATAGATTAATTATGACTTTATTCTCACAAAATTCTGTGCCATTATACAAAGTTCACATAATAATTGAAAACAAACCTGGAATAAGTGATCCTGAAGGAGATACCATTCTTCATGATTTGGTTTTAAAAGCAAGTTTTCCCTCAGTTTCAAAAATTCGTTCAGCAAAAATGTTAAAATTTGATATCAAAGAAAAAAATAAGAACACTGCAAAGAAAAAAATTCAAAAACTTTGTGATGAATTAAGAATTTACAACCCTATGGTTAGTAAACTAACAGTACAGGTTTTTGAGCTCTAATTTTCATCTTCAAGATTCTTTATTGTTCCATCAATCAACAGTTTGCTTCGCAGAAATGCAGTTAGGTCAGTCTGTGTGATTACTCCTGCTAATTTTCCTTGTTCAATAACCAAAAGTCTTCTAATTTTGTGATTGAGCATTTTCTGCACAGCATCCTCAATCTTAGTAAATGGTTCTACTGATCTGAATTTGTATGACATGATTTCTGATAATGGTATACTGGAATCCACTTTGTCATCAGCCACAAATTTTCTTACAAAATCACTTTCGGTAACCACGCCTACAGGTTCATCATTTTTCATGATTACAAGAAAACTAATCTCCTTTTCTTTGAGTAACTTGGCTGCATCTAGCACAGTGCTATCATGTTCTATGGTAACTACATTCTTTTCCATAATATCCCGTATCTGACCCATTGCACTCACCACGTTTTGTAGAAATAAAATTTTTTGGTTTGATTTCAATTAAATACCGCATAAACTTAAAATAAATGTGAAAGTCGGGATCGTAGTTTTCCCAGGCAGTAATTGTGATCGAGATATGTATCATGTGTTAACCGAGATCTTTAACCTTGATACCAAATTCTTCTGGCATGAAAAAAATTTGCCAAAGGAAATTGATGCCGTAATCTTGCCTGGGGGTTTTTCGTATGGTGATCGCCTTAGAGCTGGTATAATTGCAGCCCACAGTCCTATTATCAAAGATGTGAAAAAACTTGCATCTAGCGGAATTCCTATTTTAGGTGTGTGTAACGGGTTTCAAATTTTAGTAGAATCTGGTTTATTGCCTGGTGCTCTTCTAAAAAATAATTCTTTAAGTTTTATGTGTCAATGGACTAATTTGATTGTTGAAAATAATAAGACACCATTTACTAACAAATTGAAATTACACCAAAAAATTCCAATCCCAATTGCTAATGGAGAAGGAAGATACTATGCAGATGATCTAACCTTAAAAAAACTCGAAAAAAATAATCAAATTGTATTTAGATATAGTGAAATGGTGAATGGTTCATCACTGAGAATTGCTGGCATATGCAATGTAAATGGAAATGTTTTGGGTATGATGCCACATCCAGAACGTGCTATAGAATCTGAAATCAATCCTATCGACAATAAACCATCTGCGTTAATCTTCGAATCTCTTTTGAATTCAATAGGTATACAAAATTGAGTTTAGAACCACAAGAACTAATTCACCTCGAATCAAAAATCGGGAGAAAACCTACCAAAACTGAGCTTCAGATAGTGGCAGCAGAATGGTCTGAACACTGTTCGTACAAATCATCAAGAATACATCTCAAAATGCTACCGATGACCGGACCAAGGGTAATCTTTGAGAAGGGTTTTGATTCTGGAATTTTGGATGTTGGTGATGATTATGTAGTCACCATTCACATTGAAAGTCATAATCACCCATCTGCAGTTGAACCATATGGTGGCGCAGCAACTGGTGTTGGTGGCGTAATTCGTGACATTCTTTCTACTGGAACGAGACCAATTGCTGTATTGGATGGTTTACGATTTGGAAACATCGAAAAAGACTCACATGCAAGATGGCTTTTCAAAAATGCAGTCATGGGAATTGCAGATTATGGAAATTGTTTAGGAATTCCAACAATTGGAGGCGAAGTTGAATTTGATGATTGTTATACAAACTATGCATTAGTTGATGTTGTTGCTATTGGATTTGGTAAAAAAGACAGACTGATAAAAAACCGTGCAAAAAAAGGCGATATAGTAATATTACTAGGAGGTTCAACCGGCAGAGATGGGATAGGGGGATCTCAATTCGCATCGAACTCCCTTGAATCTGATGATAGGTCCGCAGTTCAAATCCCTGATCCGTTTATTGAAAAATTAATCATTGAAGCAATTCTTGAAGCAAGGAACCAGAAATTGATTAAAGCAATGAAAGATTTAGGCGGAGGGGGTCTTTCTTGTGCCATTTCAGAAATAGCAGATTCTCTTTCTGTTGGAATAGAACTTGATGTGAACAAAGTTCATTCTAGAGAGCCAAATATGAATACAGACGAGATTATGACTTCAGAATCTCAGGAAAGAATGTTAATAATCACAGACAAAACGAAACTAGAAAAACTACAAGAAATCTGTAATAAGTTCCAAATAAAATGTTCAGTGATTGGTAAAGTCACTTCCAAAAAAATTATGAAAGTAAAAAAAGGAAAAAAATCATTTGCAAATTTGCCAGTAAGTGTGGTTGCACATGCTCCGCTTTTAGACAGGCCAGCAATTAAACCAAAATATCTAGAATTAATTCAAAAGGAAAAAAAATTTAAAACTCCCAAAAATCTTTCTAACATTCTTTTGAAAATATTGTCTTCTCCAAATATGGCAAACAAAAATTGGGTTTATGGCCAATATGATCATGAGGTAGGGATCAGAACTGTTGTAAAGCCAGGACATGATGCTTCTGTTTTAAGATTAGATAATGGAAAATTTTTGGCAGCTAAATTGGATGGAAACCCAAAACAATGTTATCTTAACCCACGAGAAGGCGCAATTGGATGTTTTGAGGAAGCATGTAGGAACGTGGTATGTAGTGGGGCAAATCCAATAGGAATGGTTGATCATCTTCAATTTGGTAATCCCGAAAACCCAGAAATTTTTTGGACGTTTTTAGAATCTCTTAAAGGACTAACTGACTTTGCAAAATATTTTAAAATTCCATGTGTGGGCGGAAAAGTTAGTTTTTACAATGAAACACCAAAAGGACCAATCAAACCATCCCCCTTGATCTGTGTTCTAGGATTAATGGACAAGAAACATCATCAATTACAAACAATTTCAAATGATGACTTGATTGTTTTGATAGGGACAACAAAAAACGAATTAGGCGGTTCTGAATATTTTGAATACACTCACAATTTTGTTGGAGGACACTGTCCTGTCGTTGATTTTAAAACCTCAAAGGCTAACATGAATGCGGTACTTGAGTTGATAAAGAAGGGTTGGATAAAAGTTGCCCATGATTGTTCAAAAGGCGGATTGGCCTGTGCAGTTTCTGAATTGTGTATGCAGACAAGAATCGGATGTAATATTTCATTAGAAAAAATACCATCTGACAAACTTTTTGAAGACAGATTGCTTTTTTCTGAAAGCCATTCTAGATATTTACTTGTACTAGAAAGAAAAAACCTAAAACAAATTCAAAGTTTTTTGGAAAGAAAAACCGTATTATTCAATGTGATAGGTAAATTTGTAGGCGATCATATTTTATTTCAAAAAGATTCTAAAACTGTTATAAAACTAAGCGTTGATAAAGCACAAAAATCATGGATGAATTCATTGGAAGAATTGGTGCTTCATGGTTAAAGAGAACTGTGGCGTAGTGGGAATTTTCAGCTATGACGGTTCAAGCGTCATTCCTATGGTAATAGATGCATTAAGAGCACTTCAACATAGAGGTCAGGAGGCATGGGGAATCGCCATTCCTAATAAGCAACCATTGAAAAAATTGGGCTTGGTTTCAGCATCTTCCTCTGATTTTCAAAAAATTGCAGATGAATATTCCTCTCCTTCAGTTATTGGTCATGTAAGATATTCAACAATTGGGAAAAGCAATCTTGAGAATGCTCAACCACTCAAAATAAAAGATCTATGTGTAGCTCACAACGGAACAATTGCTAATGTTCAAGAATTATCTCACTTGGTAGGAGGCTGTACTTTTACACCTCAAAAAACAAGCGATACTTTGGTTGCTGTCCAGAAATTAGTTTCTCTGATTGCAGAGACTGGTAATATGGGCAAAGCTCTTTCCATTTTAAAAAATGAAATGATTGGATCATATTGCTTTACTTTTTTGTCTGATGATAATTCTGTTTATGCTGCACGTGATCCAAAGGGATTCAGACCGCTGGTATTAGGATATGCGAAGGATAACAATTCACACATAATCGCTTCTGAATCATCTGCACTTTCAGCTGTTGGTGCAAAGCTTGAGCGTGATGTTAAACCTGGAGAGCTAATTAAACTAAGTAAAAACGGTTTAGAGACTGAAATGTTTTCTGAAAACTCTAAAAAAGCTCACTGTTCTTTTGAATATACATATTTTGCACATCCAACCAGTGTAATCGAAGGCGCAAACATCTATCTTGCACGAAAACGAATTGGAAAGTTTATGGCAAAAAAGTTTCCAATAAAAGATGCTGATCTTGTAATCCCAGTCCCTGATTCTGCAAGGCCTGCTGCCTTAGGTTATGCCCAAGAAATTGGAATTCCGTTTGATGAAGGTCTATTAAAAGATCGATATAGTAGAAAGGGACCGCTTCGTAGTTTTATTGAACCTCACCAAAGTGACAGAATAGAAATTAATAGATGGATTATTCCAATCAGAGAAATCATTGAAGGGAATCATGTAATTGTTGTAGATGATAGTTTGGTTAGAGGAACTAGTTCAAGGGCTATAATCAAAGCATTAAGAAGAGCTGGCGCCAAAAAAATTAGCATGTTGATTACATATCCTCCAATTCGTTTTCCTTGTTATGCTGGTATTGACTTTCCATCAATGAATGAACTAGCAACATTTGTCGATGGTTCTAAGCTAAGTGAAGAAGAAATAATTGAAAAAGTTCGCTCTGATATAGGAGCTGATTTTCTAGGTTATAATGACGCTGAAAACTTGGCAGCGGCAATTGGCATACCAAAAGACATTCTTTGTTTTACCTGTTCAACGGGAAATTATGATTCTCTTGGAATAAAACCTGAATTTAGGACAAGAGAAGAAATGAAGGGTGAATAGTTTTGGACATTGCATACGTTTTGGCAAAAGCCAAATTTCTCACGAAATGGATGTAATGAGAGAATTGTTAAAGTTAGATTTAGTTAAAGAGGCAAGGGAACCTTTCGTGTTTATGATATTTTTGTAAAAATTGAGGCAAATTCCCCGAAAGAAATTGAGGATGTTGTGACAAAACAAATCAGGAAAATAAAATTTGCCTTATCGACTACAACACTTTCAGTTATTCTAGAGTAGGGCTAAGTAGGCTTTTAAACACTCTTAATAATTATAATTTTGTATACCTGATAGTGAAAAAGTATACTGTTCTTATTGGTGCAGGTATTGGAATTATAGCTATTATTGGCACGATAATTGCTTTTGACATTTCAAAATTCGCTATACCTACACAAGATTATGATATTTTTGTAGATCCGCTGATTGATGACCAATATCTCTTTGTGATGGCTAGAGTTACTGTCCAAAATACTGGTTTTAAACCATTGACAAACGTCAAGGTCAATTTTGGAGGCGGTGACATTCTTGAGATTGGCACCCTTGATGCCGGAGAAAAAATTCTTGTTTCCCCTCCACAAGAAAATGAAATGAAATTTGTCCAGGTTTCTGCTGATCCTGATATTTTTGTCAGCAAGATCTATAGAACTCCGCCTAAATTATTTGGAATGATGGGTTCTTAGAAATTTTCTTAGCCCTTAAATGACATTAAAACAAAGATTCCTAAATGAAATTTTTAGGTTCAGGAAAAGTAAAGGACATATATGATCTTGAAGATGGAAATCTTCTTTTTAAATTTAGTAATAGAGTATCTGCTTATGATGTAAAATTCAAAGAGGATATACCAAAAAAAGGCGAAATTCTTTGTAAATTTGCAGAATTTTGGTTCAATGAACTTGATGTTCAAAATCATTTTGTAAAAAGAAAATCTGACACAGAAATAATAGTCAAAAAAATGAAAATACTCCCGATAGAATGTATTGTAAGAGGATACTTTTATGGAAATCTGTTTAATAGATGGCAAAAAGGGGAAATAAAATTACAAAATGGTGTAGACACCAAACTTGCAGCAAAATTGCCCGAACCAATTTTCGATCCCACAACAAAATCAACACATGATATTCCAATTGATAAGCATCAAGCAATAGAGCAAGGCCTTGTAAATGATGAGCAATATGAGTGGTTATCAAAAAATTCTATTGACATTTATAAAAAAATGACAAAAATATCTGATGAGGCTGAATTTATTCTAGCTGACCTAAAATTAGAATTTGGGGTTTTAGATGGGAAAATACTTCTGGGGGATTCTATTGGTCCTGATGAATATCGACTGTGGCCGAAAAAAAATCACTCAGTAGGAAAAATTCAAGAAGCATATGACAAACAACTTTTAAGAGATTGGTTAACTACAGAAGGATATCAAAAAAAATTTGACGATGCTAGGGCAGCAGGGAAAGAACCAACTGCTCCTTCTATTCCGACTGATTTAATAAAAAAAATGACCGAACGATATATCATTGCATATGAGAAATTCACGGGCAAGCATCTCTAGCTCGAATTTTGTTTTTTAGGAATCATGATTTTTTCTTTTTTGGTCTGTTTTTGCTTATTGAAAGGCCTTTATTCCGATTTACTTTTGAATGATGAATTTTTGGAAATAATTCATAGCACTACTATAAATTTAGTTTTATTACAAGGAACATAATAGTATAACTAAATTTATAGTAACTAATTTTTTTAAAACATAATGCTTTAATTTTTTTCATAACGATAAAAAATTGATGCGATAGGACAAAAAAAATGATATGACAAACTTTTAGCTTAATAATATAGTAACAGTACATGTCAACATTATTAGAAAAACAAATACAAGTTAATCGGATTGTTGCTATGAATGTTACACAGGCTCGGGCAATAGATGATCCTATACGTGTAAAAATTATACAAACCCTGTATAAGAAGGCACTTAACGCAGAACAAATCGCAAACTCACTCCGGGAAACTGGATACAAGAAGGCATTAACCACAATTCGACACCACATTGAAATTCTTAAAAAAACTGGATTAATAGAGTTAGTAAAAATTGAAGAAACCGGAGGCGCAATTACAAAATTTTATGGCACATCTACTAAACTACTAGGATTTGAAATACCCGACGATTTTGAATCCAAATATTCTACCATAATTAAAAGAACCTCAACTAAAATGGAAAAATTACTGCAAAGTATCATTCCTAAACCAATAAGAAAAACTAAAAATGAAAAAATCTCAAAATCCGAAGCATATTCACAATACCTTTTGATGGAAATTGTGAATAGAGCAATGACTATTATTCTTGAAAATGGAAATTCAAAAAAAATCAAAATAACCGATTAGATTTTAGTTATCCTAAAGTACTTCTATGACTATTTCAATATGTGATTAGTTTACTTTATCAACAAAAAACTAAACACATGCAAACAATTTGGAGAACTCAGTAGAAATGGAACCCCAAGCTGAAAAATTTTTCAAGGACAAAAATTTGGTTTTTATTGCAACGATAATGAAAGATGGCTCTCCCCAATTATCACCAGTGTGGGCCAACTATGACAACGGGCATATACTGGTAAATACTGCAGAAGGGCGAGTAAAACACAAAAATGTTCTTCGTGATCCGCGTGTAGCTATATCTGTAGTATCGCAAAATAATCCTCTTGATATGACAACAATTAGGGGGAAAGTTATTGAAATTGTTCCAGATTATGATTATGTGCATATTAACAAATTAACCAAAAAATACATGGGCGTAGAAAACTATCCGTTTCGTCAAGTAGGTGAAAAAAGAATTGTTTTAAAAATTAAACCTGAGAAGGTTTTTGTTTTGCCAGATTTACCTATGAATTATAAGTAAAGATTTATAATATTTCAAAATTCGAGTTTAGAAACATTGTTTTTTGATATTTCGAATCATTTCATAACTAGTTAATTTGTGCATACCATCTTGTACTTGATTTCCATTAGATGAAATCATTTTTTATTTTTTCATACCAGTAAATTTTTTCATAGATTAATTTTCTTCTACTGCAATATGAAAAAAGGGAATTTAGGCAGCTTAACGTCTTCTACGTTTTGCCTTTTGTTTGCTGCCTTTTGTTCTACTAGAATTACGCCTTGCACTACTTGATCGAGACGCTGAACGCCTTCTCTTAGTAACTCCTTTCCTTGCTGCCGCACGTCTTCGACTTGGTGCTCTAGATCTCTTTTGAGCTTCAGCCTTAAGTTTGGCGTTTCTTTTTCGAGTTCTAGCAGCTTTTAGAGACGCTGCTCTTCTTGAAATTGCCATCGATGTGATCCTAGATTCATAAGTCTTATGTAGTAAAAGTCACCAAATTTTGTCTATCTGATTCAATTTTTTAGGCAAATTTCTTAGAATCTAAAATTTTTCTAATATCGTTTTAACAATTTGTCACACAAATAATGTTAATGTCCTTTTGTCGATTGTTGTTTTGTTCCAACTATTGATAGTAGTGTATTATTTGGATATGACAGTTAATCATATTTAATTACCAATTAATCCTTCAGCATATGAGGGCATTGGGCATAAAATTCGATCAGTTCTCTGCCCAGGGAACTGAAAAAATTAAAGAGAAAAAAATTCCGATTAGGAGATTTCTTTATTGTCAAAACAAGATGTGTGGTATTCGAAATACCACAATTTTGGCAAAATACTGTAGCGTAATGTGTGCTGATCGTGATGCAGGTATTATTTCTGAAAAAGAATGGGTAGAAATGCATTATAAATTTTGGTTGAATTCAACAATACCGTATGAAGTGTTAGGGGTTTAGCTTTTATTCGTAACAAAAAAAGATCATACCACTTTAGTTGGGCTAGCTAGGTGATTTTACGGTTGTCTTTCATATGTACGAACAAGTGTTAAACCCCCCCAAAAAATCACGGTTTTTGAAAATATCACGTTATGACTAAACCATTGATCATATGGTGGGGGTTTAGCTTTTAGGAATAAAATTGAAATAATTATTTTTAGAAGGTTTTCATTAAAAATTGATTAGTTTTTTCACTCATTTCTATAACTTGTTGTATTACATTTGCAAAATCTTGCTGATTAAATTTTTTTTCATCATCAAGAACCACGTATACGCCAACGATTTTCGTTCCATCTTCATCTAAAAACTTGTGAATTGCCTGAATTGAATTACAAAAATCTCCAACTTTTTTCTCAAAATTTCTTTTTTCTATTTCATTGTGATTCAGATATCTGGCATTTTGCCTATTCTTTAATGGAATTTTTCCTCCTACAACAAGAACATCCGGCTGATTTTTAGGCTGAAAAATCTCAATTGGTGTCCCAAAAGATCCGGCATGTTTGATTCCAATCTGAAAATTATTTTCTTCATTTTTAATGTCTGAAAATTTATAATTTTCATGAATTAGCCATCGTTCTACACTGATTCTATCATTTTTCATATGTTTATACCAAATTCTTGATCAAGCTCCATTAATTGAGCACCAAAAATTAGGTTTATTGCAAATGCAATTGTTGTCAAAACAATTCCCAAATAAAGAAAAATTTTAGCATTTTTAGGATCATCCTTTCTTAAAACAAAATATGAAATTATTCCACCAATCCATCCGAAAGATAATATCAATCCAACACATAAGCAGTTTTTTGCCTTTTTTAGGTCATCATTTTTTATTACAAA
>SMUY01210670.1_pt1 | contig 35206 bp, 38 predicted proteins | sample 2456441 | NCBI WGS metagenome assembly SMUY01 (sample SAMN11095931, study PRJNA526329) | marine sediment metagenome | biome: Marine sediment; feature: Surficial sediment; material: Deep marine sediment; isolation source: Hadal surficial sediment | place: Pacific Ocean | collected 2014-11 | depth...
AGCTATTTTATTAATGATATAAATATTATTTATTCCTTAGAAAATGTTTTGTTTGTAAAGGAAATTGTTCTTTCTGGACTGGTAAACAATGTATTTAATGAGGAATATGTTTCCAACGGGTATTTTTTTACATACGATGATGATTTCAGTAACCCGGAAACTATCACTACAGTTGAAGGTGCAGGCTTTTATCCCCAAGCTACCATTAACTTTTTAGTTATGGCAACGATTAAATTTTAGTAAATTCGTTTAATTAAAAACGCGCAAATTATCACCGGTCCGTTCTGCTCTATATTGTTGCATAGGAAATAGATTTTCATTTCCTGTATGAAGTCCATTCACAATGTTGTATTCGTTAGTATCATTGGTACAAGGACAATTTGCAATAATTCCATCCACTGTCATTTTGGAGCATTCATTTGGAAAATGATTGGGATCACTTAGATCAAAAGCAGTATATAAATCATTATTAACATTATAAATAACAATTCCTCGAATTCCTTGTTGTGTAATAATAAGACTATTTCCGGGAAATTTCAAGGAATTGTATTCCGGCAGGTTTAGATTGAGATTTAGATTTACTAATGGGATTGTTAAATTTGGATTATCACCAGTTTGTCCATCATCACTTTTGCAAGCTAAACAGGCTAAAACAATAAAAACAGCAATTATCTTGTTTTTCATTTTTCTTATTAAAATGGGGGTTAAAAGTACAATAAATTACCCAACAAGTTATTTTTTAGTATCTTTATAACCACAAATCCCGTTCTGTATGGGATTTTTATGTTTAAGTAAAAGTATCCCAAAAAAACAGAATTTTATTAAAAATAACTGTGTGTTTACAAAACCGATTAGGTTATGAGTAAAGTATCTTATTATACTGCTGAGGGACTAAAGAAATTAAGAGATGAGCTTAATCAATTAAAGGATGTTGAACGTCCTAAAGCATCACAAGCCATTGCTGAGGCTAGAGATAAAGGTGATTTGAGTGAAAATGCAGAATACGATGCTGCCAAAGAATCACAAGGGATGTTAGAAATGCAAATATCTAAACTAGAAGAAACCTTATCTAATGCCCGTATTATAGACGAAACCCAAATAGATGATACCAAAGTATTAGTACATTCTACTGTAAAAATAAAGAACCAAACCGATGGTATGGAAATGGTGTATAAATTGGTTGCAGAAAGTGAATCCGATTTAAAAACGGGAAAGATTTCTGTAGATTCTCCTATTGGGAAAGGATTATTAGGTAAAGAAGTTGGTAATATAGCAGAAATTCAGGTACCTAATGGTGTTTTGAAATTCAAAATCATTGAAATCTCAAGAGATTAGTTATGGCTTCCATTTTCACAAAAATCATAAATGGGGAAATCCCCTGTTATAAAGTAGCTGAGAATGAAGATTTTATTGCATTTTTAGACATTAATCCTAATGCAAAAGGACATACGCTTTGTGTACCTAAGAAAGAAGTAGATAAAATCTTTGATTTAGAAGAAGACACCTACCATCGATTGATGAAATTTGCAAGAAAAATAGGAATTGCCCTTGAAAAAACTATTCCCTGTGACCGTGTTGGGATAACAGTTATTGGATTAGAAGTCCCTCATGTACATGTACATTTAATTCCAATTAATGAAATGCGTGATATGACCTTTTCTCATAAAATTTCAATGACCCCTGAAGAATTTTTAGATTTAGTAAAAGAAATTCAGAAGAATCTTTAATATTTATCCAAAGGTAACGCAATTTCCATCGTAGTGCCCTTATCTGGTGTGCTGATTAAAACTCGTAATCTTCCTTTATGGTAATCTTCAATAATGCGTTTTGCCAATGAGAGACCTAATCCCCAACCACGTTTTTTTGTGGTAAAACCAGGAGCAAATATTTTTGAAAAATGTCTTTTAGGAATTCCTTTTCCTGAATCCGAAACCTTTATTATAGCATTTTTAGCATTCGCTTCAATAGTGATTGTTATTCTTCCTTTACCCTTCATGGCATCAATACCATTTTTCACAAGATTTTCAATGGTCCACCCATATAACTGGGAATTTATTTTTACGTATAATGGAGAATCTGGTAATATTAGAGTAAAATCAATTAATTTTGAAGTTCTGCTTTTTAAATATTCAAAAGAGGCTTGTGTTTCTGCAACAATATCACTTTTTTTCATAGCAGGTATAGATCCTACTTTCGAAAAACGTTCTGTAATGGTTTGAAGCCTGTCGATATCCTTTTCCATTTCTTCAAGGTATTCTGCGTTTACATGTTCAGATTTCAGGATTTCAATCCAACCAACCAAAGAAGATAAGGGTGTACCTATCTGATGTGCGGTTTCTTTTGCCATTCCTGCTAGTAATTTGTTTTGCTCGGCAGATTTCGATGTTTTATAAAAGAAATAGATGGTAGCAAAAAACAACAATATAATAAGAATCATTACTGCAGGATAATATTTTATTTTGTTGATAATAGGCGAGTTACCATAGTAAATGGTTTGTAATAATTCATCATTATAACGTACTTCAATAGGCTTATATTCAGTTGAAAATTGTTTTATAAGTTTAAGTGTATCAATATTTTTCTTTGAGATATTACGAGCATCATAGCTATTTTCTTTATGACTAAAGAGAATCATGGGAGTGGTTGTATTACTTTGCAGGACACTTAATACTGTTTCACTAACTACTACTTCAGAATCTGTAATATTATTTTGTTGAACCTCAAATTGTGCCTCAGCCCATAGTTGCATTTTATTCCTTTCGTTCTCTTTTAACTGTTTAAAAAAAGCAAAGGTATTCCACATAATCAGACTAATAATAAAGAGTGAAACAAGAAAGAAAAACCAACGGGTAAGAGCGGTATTTTTTAACATATAGATATCCTTTTCGGATTTAAATATAAAGGAAATATGTTAATATTATTGTGTAAACATATTTTTACAAGCTATATAGTTTGGGTACATTTGCAAACAATGATTTCCATTAAGCCAAAAGACATTAGTATAGGGCAATTACACAGTTATTTACTGGGAGCTGTTTCTCCCCGGCCTATTGCTTTTGCAAGTACAGTAGATAATAAGGGTAATGTAAACTTGTCTCCCTTTAGTTATTTTAATGTTTTTAGTGCGAATCCTCCCGTGATGATATTTTCTCCGGCAAGAAGAGTACGTAATAATACCACTAAGCATACCCTGGAAAATGTTTTGGAAACCAGTGAGGTGGTTATTAATATTGTAAGCTATGCTATAGTACAACAAATGTCATTATCTTCTACAGAATACGCTGAAGGGGTTAACGAATTTATAAAGGCTGGTTTTACTGAAGTACCTTCAGATATTGTAAAACCTCCCCGTGTTGGTGAATCACCCGTTCAATTTGAATGTAAAGTTAAGGATGTAATAGCATTAGGAACTGAAGGTGGTGCAGGAAATCTGATAATTGCTGAAGTTGTAAAACTACATATAAAAGAAAATATACTAGATTCAAAAGGGAAAATAGATCCAATGAAAATTGACACAGTTGCACGAATGGGAGGAAACTGGTACAGTCGTGCCAAATCAGGAATATTTGAGGTGCCAAAACCCCTATCAACTATGGGAATTGGTGTAGATGCTTTACCCGATTCTTTTTTGAAAAGTACCGTGCTTACCGGAAACGATCTTGGAATGCTTGGCAATGTGGAAAACCTGCCTTCAGAAGAAGATGTGGAAACTTTTGTAAGTTCTTCAGACGAATATAAAGACTTAATTACTTCAGGGAATATTTGGGAAATACATAAAAAAGCACAAGAATTTCTTCAAAATAAAAATGTAATGAAAGCTTGGAAACTTTTATTGGCAAAATAATTATAGTATTAAAATATTGATAGGAATAATAAATAAAAATAATGGAAATACAAGGAAAGATAAAAAAGATCGATGAAACTAAGACCTACGGAAGTAATGGTTTTAGAAAACGTGAAATGGTAATTACTACCGTGGAACAATATCCACAACATATTTTGATTGAATTTATACAAGATAAAACCGATTTACTTGACAATTTTACAGTGGATCAAAATGTAAAGATTAGTATAAATATAAGGGGACGAGAGTGGACAAACCCAGAGGGAGAAATAAAATATTTCAACTCTATTAACGGATGGCGTATCGAAAATATTGAACAGACTGAATCTCAGGAAATGCCACCCTTACCTTCGGAAGAGGCTTTTGAACCTACTACCGATATAGATGATAAAGAACACGACGATTTACCATTCTAAAAAGCACTACATAAGATAACTTCAACTTCGCTCTTTAAACATGTTTCGTTGAGCAGGGTTGGAATAAGTATTGCCTGAAAGTTCTTTAGGCATTTTGTATTTTTAACAGATGAACATCACCAAAACTATAGAGAAGCTTTTTAAAAGGTTTTTACCCTCTCCTTTTACAATTGCTATTATACTCACTTTGTTGACTATGGTATTAGCTCTAAGTTTTACTGAAGCTCCAAAAGATCAATCTCATTTATTTGCAGTATTATCATATTGGGAAAATGGGATATGGAATAATGATTTATTGGTGTTCGCCTATCAAATGATGCTTATTTTGGTTTTGGGGCATATCTTGGTGTTAAGTAAGCCCATGAATTTTGGTATTGAAAAACTTACCAATCTAGTTAACAATACCTCCAATGCTGTCTTATTAGTAAGTTCAGCAACCATGATAGTATCTTTTTTTAATTGGGGTTTAGGATTGATATTTGGAGCAATCATGGCACGTAAAGTGGCCGAAGCTGCCCAACTCCGGAATTTTAAAATTAATTATCCCTTAGTAGGTGCATCTGGATATGTAGGATTAATGGTTTGGCATGGAGGGATAAGTGGATCTGCACCTTTAAAAGTTGCTGAAAGTGGTCACCTTACCAGTTTAATGTCTGGAATAAATGATGAAGGTTTAAAATCACAACTCCCCAATTTCATTTCATTTAACGAAACCATATTTAGTAGCGCTAACCTTATTTTATTTGGTGTATTGTTACTAATAATTCCGTTGTTTTTATATCGATTAGGTAAAAAAGTACCTACAACGGAAACAAAGCTACCAATTTATAAAGGCATAATTACAAATGAAAAAAACCTAAAAGGGGCAGAACGGTTAGATCATTCAAAATTATTTGGTATTGGATTCGGAATACTAATACTTATCGCATTTATATATCAATATTTTGACGCTTTAAAGGGTTTAGTAATTACACCCAATATGCTCAACTTTTTTATGTTGGGGATGGCATTGATATTACACGGGAGTTTTAAAAGTTTTTTAAATGCTGTAGAAGAGGCTATTAAAGGAGCCTCAGGGATATTGATACAATTCCCCCTCTATTTTGGAATTATGGGAATCATGAGAGATAGCGGGATGGTAATACAGATATCAGACTTTTTTGTTTCTATTGCTACACCGATAACACTGCCTATTTTAACTTTTTTTAGTGGAGGTTTAGTGAATATTTTTGTTCCAAGCGGAGGAGGACAATGGGCTATACAAGGGCCTATAGTTATTGAGTCAGCATTAAAATTAGGTGTGCCTTTACCCAAAGCAATAATGGCATTTGCTTATGGTGATCAAATTACCAATATGTTACAGCCATTTTGGGCTTTACCATTGTTGGGAATTACAAAATTAAAAGCTAAGGAAATACTTCCATATACATTAATGTTAATGGTTATAGGAACTATTGTATTCATTGGCGGATTGTTGTTATTGTAAATAGAATTATGCAATATCTTTCGAAACTCCTTTCCTTTCCTAATGCTGATAAAGCTTCAGAAGAAGGTCTGTTAGCAATAGGGGGAGATCTATCAACAGAGCGATTGTTACTTGCGTATCGTTCCGGAATTTTTCCATGGTACGAAGAGGGTCAGCCCATAATGTGGTGGTGTCCTAACCCTAGAATGGTGTTATTCCTTTCTCGATTTAAAATTTCTAAAAGTTTAGAGAAGACCATTAATAGCAATACGTTTAAAATTACTTTTAATTCTTGTTTTTCTGAAGTTATCTCAAATTGTTCAAATATAAAACGAAAGGGTCAATCGGGAACATGGATAACACAAAATATGAAAGATGCATACATCGAGTTATACAACAAAGGTCATGCATTATCTGTTGAAGTATGGATTGGTGATAATTTAGTTGGAGGGCTTTATGGGATTGATTTACCAAAATGTAAAGTTTTTTGTGGGGAAAGTATGTTTAGCAAAAAAAAAGATGCTTCTAAAGTTGGGCTTTATTATTTAGTTAATAAACTTAAATCAAAAAATTATATACTTATCGACTGTCAGATGTACACAAAACATTTATCGAGCTTGGGAGCAGAAGAAATATCCAGAAATGAATTCTTAAAATACTTAATTTGAGCAATAATAGTGCAATAAAACGTATTTCATCGAATATATTTGCTTATAAGCTAGGTAATTGCCATATTTACAACTTTAATTTAATTCCCAAATTATGATAAGGACGAACCTATTACTATTTCTAGTTGTTTTTTGTTTATCACTTAATTCCTTTTCACAGAATAGTGCCATGCATAAAATAGACGTAAATAAGGACATTGATGTAGTGAAAGTCTATAAACAAGTTGTGAAAGAAGGCTATGGAACAACTCTAATATATAAAGAGCTTGCGAATGCTTCTTATTTTAAAAGCGACTATGTTGAGGCAAAAATATGGTATGAAAAATTATTTGATGAGGAGAAAACAACAGATAAAACCCTACTATTTCGTTATAGACAATCTTTAAAAGCACTTGGACTTTATAGAGAAACTAATGCATATCTATCTGTTAATACCTCTAATTAGAGTTACACTCATCATATCTGAAACAGCTTATTAAATGATCATTTACCATCCCGGTAGCTTGCATATTGGCATAGATCACTGTAGAACCAACAAATTTAAATCCATGTTTTTTTAAATCTTTACTTATTTTATCACTCAAAGGAGTATTTGCAGGTAAATCATCTAAAGTTTCGAATTTATTAATAATAGGTTTCCCTTTTAGAAATCCCCAGATATAATTACTAAAACTTCCAAACTCTTTCTGAATATTCAAAAAAGCTTGTGCATTTGTAATAGCTGCTTTTATTTTCAGTTTGTTTCGTATAATTCCAGCGTCTTTAATTAATGAGGCGAATTTATTATCATTGTATTTAGCAATTTTTTTATAATCGAAATCATCAAAAGCTTTCTTAAAATTCTCACGTTTTCTCAATACAGTAATCCAACTTAAACCGGCTTGAAATGTCTCTAATAATAAAAATTCAAAGAGTATAATATCATCATAGACCGGCACACCCCATTCTTTGTCGTGATAGGCAATATATAGAGGGTTATCTCCACACCAAGGGCATCTTTGTTTATTCATTTATTATAAATAGCAGAAACTAAAGATAGTAAGTTTTTTTTAACTAATTCGTCTTATCTGTTATGAAGAAATTAAATAAAACATTACATAAAAATTCTCGAACCTTGGTAGAAGAAAGTCTTAAGAAAGCTATCTCTTATGAGGAATATAGAAGATTGGTTACTAATCACGTAGAAAAAGGAACAAGCTCAGGGCCTAATCAATCTGAAGCTCTTTCTAATTATACTTTACTCAATAATTCAAGAATGAAGCGTTTGGATAAAACAATCAAAATTAAGAATGATATTGCTAAGAAATTTCAGAATTATAAAGGTGACCTAACTTGGTTAGTACTCACCGAAAGTTGGTGTGGAGATGCTGCACATTCTATGCCTGTGATGAATAAATTGGCGCAACTAAACCCCAATATTGAATTTAAAGTAGTACAGCGTCATGAAAATGTTGAACTAATGAATGAGTTTCTTACTAATGGAAAAATGGCAATCCCAAAGCTTATAGTTTATGATAATAATAAAAATGAAGTGATTAACAATTGGGGTTCAAAACCTTCGAAAGTGGTTGAAATGATTGAAGATATTAAGAAAATCCAAGGCAAATTAACTTCGGAGTATAAAATAGAACTTCAAGTTTGGTATAATAAGGATAAAGGGAAAAATATTTCTGAAGATTTATCAAAGCTATTAAATTAACTTACTACTGTCCTGGAAAAATATACGTGATTGACCCCATTTGTTTAGGTTTGTTTTCTGCAATTGTAAAACGAGCTTTTTTAGCATAAATAATTGCATTCTCGATTAAACAAACATTGGAAGTAGTCGAAGCATTTTTATTAAATGAAGTATTTATAACATTGCCTAAATTAGATACTGTAATGTGTAACACCACTTTACCAAAACTATCGCAAGTATAAACCGGGTTAGGAAAATATAAAGCCTTTCGATCTAATAAATGATAGGTGTTAGTACTGTTTCGGTTATTGGAATTATTTAATGAAACCGTTTTGATTTTATTATTAACGGCATTGGATTTATCTATATTAATAATGATGATTTTAGAATTTAAACTTTCAATAGCATCATTCATTTCAGCGAGCTTATCTTCGGTGCTTTCTAAAAGTTCAATTCGTTCGTTTTCTATGTCAGCAATAAATTTTTCAGCTTCATTATAAGCTTTGTGAGTTTCTATTTTTAGATTTTTGGCAGAAAGAAGAGCTAAATCTAATTCTTCAATGAGAATTTCTTCTTGAACATATTCTAATTCATATAATTTTTCATCAACTTTTTTATTATTAGATAATTCAACGATATACATCATTAAAATTAAATTCCCAACAAGTAATGTAGCAATTAAAAAAGCGCTGTATGAGTAGTTCAAGTTCATATTCGAAAATACGAATTTTTACACAAAACCCTATTTTTTATACAAATTTCAGAATATTTATATATCCCTTAAATTGACAGATTTGAAAACATTTAATCTAATGTTGTTTCAAAATCAGAAATACTAATAGCATTTTCCACCAATAAGTTACCAATTTTTGTTCTTCTTAATTCAATAAGATGAGCTCCGTTGATGAGTTTTTTGCCAAAATCATGAATTAACGAACGAATGTAGGTTCCTTTACTGCAAACTACTCTAAAATCTATTTTTGGCAGATCAATTTTGGTGATTTCAAATTCTGAAATAGTTACAGAACGCGTGGGGACCTCTACTTTTTCACCACTTCGGGCATATTCGTATAATCGTTTACCGTCTTTTTTTAATGCAGAAAAAACGGGAGGTTGTTGCTGTATTTCACCAATAAAATGCACGGTAACAGCTCGTATTTTTTCTTCAGTAATCCCTGAAATATCAAAGGTTTTATCAATCTCTGTTTCCAAATCGAAACTTGGTGTAGTGGCGCCTAAAGTAAATGTTCCAGTGTATTCTTTTTCTTGTGTTTGGTAGGTTTCAATCTTTTTGGTGAACTTTCCAGTGCAAAGAATAAGTAAACCAGTAGCCAAAGGATCTAATGTTCCGGCGTGACCCACTTTGATTTTCTTCAAACCAAACTTTTGTTTTATCAGCCATCGCACTTTATTTACCACTTGAAAAGAAGTCCAATACAGAGGTTTATCAATTAGCAGTACTTTTCCTTCTTTGTAGGCTTCAACAGTATTCATAATTAGGTATAAAAACTAACGATAATGGCAGTCAATCCTACCAAAACACAATAAATGGCAAAATAGGTGAGTTTACTTTGTCGGACTATTTTTATCATCCAGGTACAAGCAATCAAACCACATATAAAGGCCGCTGCAAATCCTAGTCCTAAGTTTGTAAAATTAATTGTTTCAGAAAATAGATCGCCACTATAAACATCTTTAGCAATCTTTCCGAAGATGAGAGGTACTACCATTAAGAACGAAAAACGCGTGGCATTACTTTTATCGTTTCCAAGTAATACGGATGTAGATATAGTTGCTCCACTTCGTGAAATCCCAGGAAGCATAGCAATTGCTTGTGAAATACCAATAATAAATGCATTGCTGTTTGAAACTTTTTTACTTGTTCTTTTAGAACGATCTGCTAACCAAAGCAATAAGGCAGTAATAAGTAGCATAGTTCCTACAAAGGCAATATTACCTCCAAAAAAGGATTCCAATTGTTCTTCAAAAAAAAGACCAACCAATACAGCGGGAATCATAGAAATAATAATTTTTACTGAAAATTGAGTTGCTGAATTCCAGCTGAAACTCAATAATCCATAAAGTATTTTCCAAACATCCTTTCTAAAAACTACTAAAGTACTTAATGCAGTTGCGAAATGTAGTACTATGGTAAATAATAAGCTGTCTTCGGGGATAGAGTTGTCGCCTAAAATAGCTTTTCCCAATTCGAGATGACCACTGGATGAAACAGGCAAAAATTCGGTAAAGCCCTGAACAATTCCAAGAATAATGGCATCTAAGCTGTCCATACATTATTTTTACTTGTTTGGATTCAATAAAATGGCGTAAACTTCAATACTAAAACCCAGGAGGATGAGTGCAGGAGCCAAACGAATGCGACGCCAGCTATAGATTTCGGGATTAAAAACGTTAGGATCGTCACTTCCACCTCCTGCCATTAGGATGAATCCCAAAGCAATAAAAGCAATCCCGATGAGCATAAATTTATAGTTCTTTCGGCGGAAAATAAATTGTTCTTTAAAAGATTCTTTACGTTTTTTCTCTCCCATTAGCTTATTCTATTTCAATAAAAACAACTTGGATATTCATTTCAAATTCCACAAAATATCCTGATGTTTCGATTGAATTTTTAGTTAAGTGCAAGGTAACTTTTTTATTTAAAATCCAGATCTTATATTTTCAATTGCGAGTACCTTTTGTTTAAGGTGTTTAATAATATAATTCATCACTACGTAAATTCAGAAAACGATTTGTAGCAAAAAAAGTACTTATCCAAGTAATAAATACTCCCATTAAAAAGATAAAAACAAACAATACGATTAGCAAGGTTTTATCTTCTGCTAAATTTAAATCTGTAAAACTTTTATTGAGTAAGTATAAAACAAATCCCATTCCTAACATAGCTAAAAAAGAACCTAGAATTCCTAATTTAACACTTCTCCATACAAAAGGGCGTCTTATAAATTGTTTGGTTGCCCCTACCATTTGCATAGTTTTAATAGTAAATCGTTTTGAATATACCGATAGCCGTATAGAACTATTAATTAATATTACAGCTATAAATAGTAATATACCGCTAATTACCAGTACCCAAAAACTTATTTTTTTTGCATTATCATTAAGAAGTACAATCAAAGGTTTGTCGTAAACTACTTCATCAACAAAATCTTTCGCGATAAGTTCGGCATTGATTTCTTCGAGTTTTTCTGGTGAAACATAATCGGCTAATAAATATACATCGATACTGTTTTGTAGGGGATTATACCCCAAAAACTCTATAAAATTTTCGCCTATGGTTGCACTATGTTCTTCGGCAGCCTGTTCTTTTGAGATAAATTCGGCAGATTTGGTATATTCCGACAATGCCAAACTTTGTTTAAGTTGGGTTATCTCAACCTCTTTAGCGCTATCTTTTAAATATACAGTAAGTACAATTTTCTCCTTAAAGTGGTCTGCAACTTTTTTAGTGTTAAGAATTAATAAACCAAGTAAACCTAATAAGAATAATACTAAGGAGATACTAATAACAACTGAAAAATAAGAAGAAAATAACCTGCGTTTTTGATATTTTTCAAACGAAGACGACATATTTTTTTATTGGTGTTGGTTCGTAAAAATACAATGATTTTTATATCTATTACAAATTACGATATAACAACGATTAAACTTTTGTCTTTCGTACAATACTCTTAAATTTGCTCTTCCAAGAAATCGAGCTTGATGAGCAAATATCACTTTAATAATATAGAAGCTAAATGGCAAAAATACTGGGCAGAAAACCAAACTTTTAAAGCTCATAACCAAAGCGATAAGCCCAAATATTATGTATTGGATATGTTTCCATATCCTTCGGGATCTGGGTTACACGTAGGGCATCCATTAGGTTATATTGCCAGTGATATTTACGCGCGATACAAACGTCACAAAGGCTTCAATGTTTTGCATCCTCAGGGATATGATTCATTTGGACTTCCCGCAGAGCAGTATGCCATTCAATCCGGACAACATCCTTCTAAAACTACTAAAGAGAATATATTACGATATAGAGAACAGTTAGATAAGATTGGATTTTCATTCGATTGGAGCAGAGAAGTGCAAACATCAAACCCAGATTATTACAAATGGACTCAGTGGATATTTATTCAATTATTTGAATCTTGGTATTGTAATAAACATGAACAAGCCTTTCCAATTTCCGAATTGATAAAATTATTTGAAGAGGAAGGAAATATATTAATAAATGTAAGATGCGGGATAAAACTTCCTGACTTCACATCGAAATCCTGGAATGGTTATTCTGAAGAAAAAAAACAAAAAATACTATTAAATTATCGACTTGCTTATTTAGCTGAGACCGAAGTGAATTGGTGTCCGGAATTAGGAACTGTTCTTGCCAATGATGAAATTGTGAATGGTGTATCAGAGCGTGGTGGATATCCGGTGATTAGAAAAAAAATGACCCAATGGAGTATGCGTATTTCTTTGTATGCAGAACGTTTATTAAAGGGATTAGATAAATTAGATTGGAGTGATTCCATAAAAGAAATACAACGAAACTGGATAGGAAAATCTATTGGAGCTTCAGTAATGTTTAGGGTGAGTAATAAAAATCAAGAATTTCAAGGTGCAACTATTAACACCTTTACTACCCGTCCCGATACTATTTTTGGTGTTACTTTTTTAACACTGTCTCCAGAACATGAATTGGTCGATAAAATAACAACTATTGAGCAACGTCATGATGTAGGAAAGTATATTGAAGCTTCTGCTAAGAAAAGTGAGCGTGAACGAATGGCCGATGTAAAAAATATCACCGGTGTCTTTACCGGTGCTTATGCCAAACATCCATTAACCAAAAAATCCATACCAATTTGGATAGGAGACTATGTAATGGCAGGTTACGGAACAGGTGCTGTAATGGCGGTACCTTGTGGAGATCAAAGAGATCATGATTTCGCAAGTCATTTTAATATTCCAATTGTAAACATTTTTGAAGGGATTGATGTTTCTGTAGAAGCCTTTGTAAATAAAGAGGAAACCATCATCACTAATAGTGATTTCATAAACGGATTATCATATGAAGAAGCAACTCAAAAGGTAATAGAAAAATTAGAAAGCATAGAACGGGGAACTATGGAGATAAATTATCGTTTGCGTGATGCTGTTTTCTCAAGACAACGATATTGGGGAGAACCCTTTCCAGTGTACTACAAAGAAGGTTTGCCTCAAATGATAGATATAAAACATTTGCCCATTCAATTACCCGAAGTAGAAAGATATTTACCTACTCAAACGGGAAATCCCCCTTTGGGTCGTGCTGAGGTTTGGGCTTGGGATACAAAAAAAAACGATGTAGTGCCAAACAACAAGATCGATTACAAAAGCGTTTTTCCTCTTGAGCTAAACACAATGCCTGGCTGGGCAGGAAGTAGCTGGTATATGTTTCGTTATATGGATGCACATAATAAAGAGGTATTTGCTTCAAATGAGGCAATGGACTATTGGGAAAATGTAGATTTATATATTGGTGGGAGTGAACATGCTACAGGACATTTATTATACAGTCGTTTTTGGGTAAAATTTTTATTCGATCGGGGATTTTTAAACGTGAATGAACCTTTTAAAAAACTTATCAATCAAGGTATGATCCTGGGAGAGAGTGCTTTTGTTAATCGTATTGATGGGAAAAACCAATTTATTACAGAAAGTAAACTAGGAAATTTAATTGTTCAACCTGTCCAGACAGATGTCTCGTTTGTTAATAATTCAAATGAACTAGACATAGACGCTTTTAAAAAATGGCGACCAGAATTTAAGGATGCAAAGTTTATAACTGAAGATGATGGAACATTTAAAGTAAGTCGTGAAGTCGAGAAAATGTCCAAGTCCAAATACAATGTAGTTAACCCCGATGATATTTGTGAGCAATACGGTGCTGATAGTTTACGTATGTACGAGATGTTCTTAGGCCCTTTGGAACAAGCCAAACCTTGGAACACTGCTGGGATAACAGGAGTGCATTCTTTCCTTAAAAAGTTGTGGAAACTTTATCATAATGGAGCTGGGGAAAGTTTTTTGGTTTCAGATGATCCTGCTACAAAAGACAGTTTAAAAATATTACATAAAACCATAAAAAAGGTAGAAGAAGATATTGAGAACTTCAGTTTTAATACTTCGGTATCTACATTTATGATTGCAGTAAATGAGCTTAACTCACAAAAATGCAATCACAAAGGAGTATTAGAACCATTATTGATTTTACTTTCTCCCTATGCTCCTCACATAGCTGAAGAATTATGGAACAAGTTAGGAAATAATGAAAGTATTTCTAAAGCTCCTTTTCCAGTTTTTGATAAGAAATACCTTATTGAAAACACTAAAGAGTACCCTATTTCATTTAATGGGAAGAAGCGTTTTACGATGGAATTGTCTCTTGATTTAAGCAAGGATGAGATTGAAACTGCCGTTATGGCACACGAGAAAACGAAGCATTATTTGAAGGGACGTACACCTAATAAGGTGATTGTAGTACCCGGTAAAATCGTAAATATTGTAGGATAATTTTCAGCACAGTTTTTGCAACATTTTAATTTAAATTAATCAGTAAGAAATGTTAGGATATTATATATTGGCAGGTGCTATTTTTATAGTGAGTATGTATGTGAGTAATAGACTTAAAAGCAAGTTTAAAAAATACTCAAAGATTCAATTACAAAATGGAATGAGCGGTAAAGAAATCGCTGAAAAAATGCTTTCAGATAACAATATTAACGATGTTCAAGTGGTATCTGTACAAGGAAAACTAACAGACCATTACAATCCACTTACAAAAACTGTAAATCTCAGTGAATCTGTTTATTTGCAACGCAATGCAGCAGCTGCAGCTGTTGCAGCCCACGAGTGTGGACATGCAGTGCAACATGCAACAGCCTATAGTTGGCTCATGTTAAGATCTAAAATAGTACCTGCAGTTGGAGTTTCCAGTAAGCTTTCAAATTTTATAATCATGGCAGGCCTTATATTATCCTTTTCGGGATCGGTGATTGGCATATCAATTTTCTTGGTTGGAATTGCTTTGTTTGCAATTACAACATTGTTTACATTTATTACACTTCCTGTAGAGTTTGATGCTAGTAACAGAGCTTTGGCTTGGTTGGAAGCGAATAATATGGTAACAGCAGAAGAACATGCGGGTGCTAAAGATGCACTTAAATGGGCAGCAAGAACTTATGTTGTAGCAGCATTGGGATCGTTAGCAACCTTACTTTATTTTATAAGTATATTTATGGGGAGACGGTAGCATTATCCCCAAGATTATCGGGATTGTAACCTAAATACTTTGTTTTTTGCTCATTAAAAGTGATTCCAAAGGATTCAAGTTCATTTAAGATAGGCTCATACACTTCACGAGCTATGGGTCTTTGCACACCCCATGTTGTAATTTCTTTATTTAATATTTTTATAGATATAATAGCTACTGGTAATCCCACGGTTTTAGCCATAGCTGTATAAGTTTGATCGTCACCAAGAATAACCATATAGCTATCTATTTGTTGTTTTTCCCCGTCTATTTCATAACCAAACTTATGATACATGACGATCATATCTTTATCATTTTCAGCAAGAGTCCATTTATCCATTAATATTTTCTGAAGAGCCTTTGCAGGAGTTGCGTTTTTTATACCAATGGTTTTTTTAGAATTAAAAATATCCAACTCCTCCAGTTTTTCCCACCTTAGATCATCTTGGTCGATTTTTAAGTTATGACGTAATTTAAGCTCCACAGAATCTGTTGGAGAATAAGGTAAAAATAAGTTTACAAATTGACGATAGGATAATTTTTCAGAATTAGGAATGGTATAGCTGTCATCGGTCATTCCTAGTTGTACAAACATATTCCAAGATTTACTAAAGCCAACTCTACGGATAGTTCCGCGGTACAGTGTAAGAATATCTTTAAAACCATAAATAGAATGATACTTTAACGAATTTCTATTGGCATAAACTTCAAATTTACCGTAGCCTTCAATATTGATTATTTCTGTTCTTCTAAACAATCGGTGATAGGGAATGTACTTATATTTACCCTCTTGAATAAATTCTGCAGCACCACCTTGTCCTGCTAATACCACGTTTCTGGGATTCCAAGTAAATTTGTAGTTCCAAAGGTTATTATCACTTTCCGGAGCAATAAGTCCTCCTGTAAACGATTCAAATAATAATAATTTTCCACCTTTATCCCTAATTCTATCAATCACACGCATAGCACTCATATGGTCAAGTCCAGGATCAAGACCTATTTCATTCATGAACACCAAACTTTTGGCCTTAGCTTCTTCATCGAGGCTTTGCATTTCTTTATTAATATAGGAAGCAGTTACCAAATGTTTTTTGTATTTGATACAATCTTTTGCAACTTCCGTGTGGAAACGTGCAGGAAGCATAGAAATTACTAAATCACAGCTTTTTATAACCACACTTCTTTGTTTTTCATTTGTAACATCTAATAATATTCCATTAGCATTGGGATGGCCTTCGGTAAATTTTTGAACAGATTCTAATGATTTATCACCGATAGTGATAAAAAGATTTTCAGATTGAGATTTGTTGAGCAAATATTGTATTAAGCTTGTAGCGGATCTTCCTGCTCCAATAATTAAAATGTTCCTCATTTGTGTTGTTTTCGTAAGTTTGAAAAATTGTTTAAAACAAAGACGAAAATACTAAATTATATATGTTTCTTATGAGGGATTTTAATAAAAAAATTATGATTGTGGCCTCTGTTTTTGGAGCTATAACCATAGCTATTGGAGCATTTGGAGCTCATATCTTAAAAGAATTTATAAGTGAAAAGACATTGACTGGCTTTGAAACCGGTGTACAGTATCAAATGTATCATGTGTTAGCTATTTTAATACTTGGTTTTACAGATGTAATCCCTTCGAATGCCTAAAAATCGGTATTCCGTATTTTATTTTTGGAATAATTCTCTTTTCCGGGTCAATTTATTTCCTTTCATTAAATGAAATACTTCCATTTAATTCAGATGTACTTGGTTTTATTACTCCAATAGGAGGGATGTTTTTTATAATAGGCTGGTTGTAATTAGGATATGGTCTTCATAAATCAAAAAGTCAATAAATCTGTGAAAATAAAATGGCTATCTATAATAGATTTATTATTTTTGTACTCCTCAACAATTAAAATGAGTTATGGTCGGTAAAAACCAAACTACAAAAATAATTTCGTTGGATAGTTACGGAATCAAAAATGCGATAATACACTATCAACTTACCTCCTCAGAACTTCATAACGAAACAATAAAGAAAGGGCAAGGCAAAGAAGCAAACAGTGGCTCTCTTGCTGTGAATACAGGTGAATTTACAGGAAGATCACCTATGGACCGTTTTATCGTAAAAGATGAGGTAACTCAAGACAAGGTATGGTGGGGAAAAATAAATATTCCTTTTTCTCCTGAAAAATTTGATGCACTTTATGATAAGGTTACAAACTATCTTTCTAATAAAGAGGTATATGTACGTGACAGTTATGTATGTGCAGACAAAGAATATAGGCTAAATATTAGACTGATCAACGAGTATCCGTGGTCTAATATGTTTGCATTTAATATGTTTTTACGTCCAACAAAAGGAGAATTAAAATTATTCGATCCCGAATGGATTGTTGTAAATGCTCCGGGATTTAGGGCAGAAGCAGTGATTGATGGTACACGTCAGCATAATTTTGCTATATTAAATTTTTCGAAAAAAATTGCACTTATAGCAGGTACAGGTTATACTGGAGAAATTAAAAAAGGTATTTTTTCTGCTTTAAATTTCATTCTTCCTGTTTTCAAAAACACGCTGCCTATGCATTGCTCTGCAAATGTTGGAGAAAATGGAGAAACCGCAATTTTCTTTGGTTTATCAGGTACAGGAAAAACAACACTATCTGCAGATCCAAAACGTAAATTAATAGGAGATGATGAACATGGGTGGACTGTAGAGAATACTATCTTTAATTTTGAGGGGGGATGCTATGCTAAAGTAATTAATCTTTCGGCAGAAAAAGAGCCCGATATTTTTAATGCCATAAAATCGGGAGCAATTTTGGAAAATGTGATTATGGATGAAAATGGAGAGGTAGATTATGAAGATAATACAATCACTCAAAACACACGTGTAAGTTATCCTTTATATCATATTAATAATATTCAGGTTCCTTCAATAGGAAGAAATCCCAAAAACATTTTCTTTTTAACTGCTGATGCTTTTGGTGTGTTGCCTCCAATATCCAAGCTTACTCCCGGGCAGGCTGCCTATCACTTTATTAGTGGATATACGGCCAAGGTAGCAGGAACTGAAGCAGGAATAGAAGAACCACTTCCTAGTTTTTCTGCATGTTTCGGATCACCATTTATGCCCTTACATCCTATAAAATATGCCGAAATGTTAAGTCAAAAAATGCAGGATGCAGGGGTCAATGTATGGTTGGTAAATACAGGTTGGACAGGGGGTCCTTATGGAGTTGGTAACCGAATGAAATTAAAATATACACGTGCTATGATCACTGCCGCACTAGATGGGGATTTGGATATGGTTAGGTATGAAAAACATCCGGTTTTTGGACTTAATGTTCCACAAAATTGTGTTCATGTACCTTCTGAAGTATTGAATCCTAGAAATACTTGGGAAGACAAACAAGCTTACGACAAAAAAGCAGAAGAATTAGCAACTTCATTTAAAGATAATTTTGTAAAATTTGAAGATTATGCTAACGAGGAAATTCTTTCGGGAGCACCAATTATCATAAAAAAAATTACTAATCACAAATAATAAAGGCTTGCAAAATGCAAGCCTTTATTAATGTGAATTGAAAGGTTATTACTTTCTTTTATTTGCTTCTTTAATATATTTTTCAAGAGCCATAGTCATTGATGGTGTCTCAGGAGTTGGTGCTTTAATATCTACACGTAGCCCCTTATCTGTAGCTGCTTGTACTGTTGTGTTTCCAAAAACAGCGATACGTGTGTTGTTTTGTTCGAAGTCCGGAAAATTTACAAATAGAGATTTGATACCACTTGGACTAAAAAATACAAGAATATCATAATATACATTTTCTAAATCAGACAAATCACTCACCACAGTCTTGTAAAATGTAGCCTGTTTCCAAGAAACACCCAATTCATTAATTAATTCGGGAATTTGAGGTTTTAATTTATCTGATGAAGGAAGTAAAAACTTTTCGTTTTTATACTTTTTAATCAGAGGTGAAAGCTCTTGAAAAGTTCTTTTTCCAACATAGATTTTACGTTTGCGATACACTACATATTTCTGAAGATAGAAAGCTACTGCTTCACTTTGGCAAAAGTATTTCATTGTATCCGGCACCTTGAAACGTAACTCTTCAGCTATTCTAAAATAGTGGTCTACGGCATTCCTGCTAGTTAATATAATTGCTGTAAAATTGTTTAAGTCAACTTTTTGGATACGGACTTCTTTACCAGAAACACCTTCTACATGAATAAAAGGTATGAAGTCTATTTTCACCTTTTGCTTTTCAATTAAATTGAAGTAAGGAGAATTTTCTACTTTAGGTTCGGGTTGAGAAACCAAAATAGTTTTCACTTTCATAAGTTGCAATTTTAATCATCACCTTTATTATACCAGTGCTTTATATAGTATTATATAAGGTGAAATTTCGAGAGCGCAAAGATACAAAATAAAATAAAAGAAATTGCTATAAATAAAATTTCTATTGGATTTGTAGTTATAAAACAAAGCGATACTATTAAATAATAAGATGCTTCCGGCAAAGTAAAGCAGAGTGTTAAAGTTGGGTTTTATGATAAAAAAAAAGATAAGATTACCAATAAAAATAAAAAGAGATAATAGATTTCTATAACTTAATTTTTGATAAAGATATCGGTTAATAACAGACTCTAAAGAAAAAACAGTTCCAATAATTTTTTCTATGGTTAGTTTCACTAAAATAAAAACAGTATAAACAGTACAAATTTGTAGATATAGCCAAGAATTCATTTTAGCGTCTTCAGAAAAAAACAAGTAAATAAATAAGGATACAGATATAATCTGAAATAAAAAAAGTAATACATTAAAAGGATGTATAATATTATCACTCTTACCTTGAACTAAAAAATATTTATTGGTTAAAGGCAGTATGATAAACTCATCAAAACGTTTGGGATATATCAACTTTGTGATAGCCAGAAGAACAAAACTACCCACCAGTATAATGGTAATCCAATCTAAGGATTCCAATGATCTTTCTACGTATTGCAATTTCAAATATTTATAGTTTGAAAGGTACAGTAATTAAACATTTCATCATGTAATTTTTTTAATTTAAAAATGAAATAAAAAATTCAAGTTAGTTTCATTCCAATATTATTAATCGAAAAAAGGTACATTTGTCCAAAATTGAGAATATGTCCAATGCCCTGGTGATTATACCTACTTTCAACGAAATTGAAAACATTGAACTTTTAATAGTTAATATTTTTTCATTACCACGGGAGTTCAATATTTTGGTGGTTGATGATAATTCTCCCGATGGAACAGCAAATGTTGTTCAATTACTCATAGGAAAATATAAAAACCGTCTTTTTTTAGAGCAACGTGAAGGTAAATCAGGACTTGGAACAGCGTATATTCATGGGTTTAAATGGGCCTTGGAAAGAGATTATGAGTACATTTTTGAAATGGATGCTGATTTCTCTCACAATCCTAACGATCTTATTCGGCTTTATAAGGCTTGTGCAAACCAAGACTTTGATATGTCAATAGGTTCTCGATATAAAACAGGGGTAAATGTAGTAAATTGGCCTATGGGTAGAGTTTTAATGTCTTGGCTGGCTTCAAAATATGTACGATTGATAACTGGATTGAGTATATGTGATACTACGGCCGGGTTTGTGTGTTATAAAAGAGCAGTTTTAGAAAAAATAAACTTGAATAAAATTCAGTTTGTGGGATATGCCTTTCAAATTGAGATGAAGTTTAAAACACACCTTAATAAATTTAAAATTATAGAGGTTCCAATAATATTTACAGATAGAACTAGAGGAGAATCTAAAATGAATGGGGGGATTATTTCCGAAGCAATTTTTGGAGTAATTAAAATGAAGTTTAATAGTCTTTTTACTAAATACGATATTTAATGAGTACAATATTAATAAAGAATGCAAATATTGTTAATGAGGGTAAGATTACCAAAGGCGATGTACTTATTGAAAAAGATTATATAGCTGAAATAGATGACAGTATTAGTGTAAAATCTAGTAACACTATAGTAATTGAAGCAGACGGATGTTATTTATTGCCCGGACTTATTGACGATCAGGTTCATTTTAGAGAGCCAGGACTTACACATAAAGCGACTATAGAAACCGAATCAAAAGCTGCTGTGGCTGGAGGAATCACATCTTTTATCGAAATGCCTAATACTATACCACAAGCAACTACTATTGCAAAACTTGAAGAAAAATTTAATCTGGCCAAAAAAACTTCTTGGGCAAATTACTCTTTTATGTTTGGTGGCACTAACGATAATCTTGATGAGATCTTAAAAGTAGATGAAACTAAAGTAGCAGGTCTTAAATTGTTTTTAGGATCTTCGACGGGGGATATGTTAGTAGATGATCCAAAAGTTTTGGAAGAAATATTTAGTAAAACGAATCTACTTATTTCCGTGCATTGTGAAGATGAGACTATAATTAGTGAGAATTTATTAAAGTACAAAGCTAAATATGGAGATGATATTCCGGTGCAATTACATCCAAAAATTAGAAGCGAAAAAGCTTGTTATTTATCTTCTTCAAAAGCAATTGAACTTGCTAAAAAAACTGGGGCAAGATTGCATGTCTTTCATCTTTCTACCGAAAAAGAAACACATCTTTTTTCAAAAAGGATACCTCTTTCCAAAAAAAAGATAACAGCTGAAGTATGCATACACCATTTATGGTTTACCGATGAGGATTACAAAACCAAAGGCACCAAAATTAAATGGAATCCAGCTATTAAAACAAAAAAAGATAAAAAAGGATTGTGGAAAGCATTACTAAATGGTCGAATAGATGTTATAGCCACAGACCATGCACCACATACTATCGAAGAAAAAGAAGGCGTTTATACAAAAGCACCTTCAGGAGGACCTATGGTCCAACATGCTTTGGTGGCATTGTTGGAAATGTATCATATTGAAAAAATTTCATTGGAAAAAATTGTTGAGAAAACCGCTCATAATCCTGCGATATTGTTTCAGATAAAAGACAGGGGTTTTATTCGCAAAGGATACAAAGCAGACATTGTATTGGTCGATATTAATGCTCCCTGGACAGTGAACAAAGAAAACATCTTATACAAATGTGGCTGGTCTCCTTTTGAGGGAACAACATTTAAATCTAGGGTCACACACACATTTGTAAATGGGGTACTTACTTATAAAAATTTTAAATTCCCAAATCGCAGTATACCTGAACGATTAATATTTAACAGGTAATGAAGTATTTATTTTTTACAATATTGACACTTTCATTTTTGGGTTGCCAAGATGTAAAAAAACCTGAAAGACCGGAAAATCTAATCTCTGAAGAAACCATGGTGCTTATTTTGGCCGACGCTTACATAAGTAATGCTGCTCGAAGTATTAATAACAGACTAATTCAAAAAACTGGGGTAATGCTTGATTCTTTGTTATATGAAAAATATAATATTGATAGTCTTCAGTTTGTAAATAGTAATGCTTTTTACACTTCAGATCTTAACACATATAGCAAAATAATACAAAAAGTTGAAGTCAGGTTATTAATAATTCAAAAAAAAGCAGATAGTCTCTTTGAAGTCTATAAAAAAGAAAAACCTGGAGATACTATTAAAGATTCCATTCAAATAAAACCTAATTTACTTATCGATCCGGTAGAATCTACACCTTATCAGGATTCCATTAAATAATACTTAGCTACCCTTTCCAGTGTTTTTTCAAAAGGTATAAAAGTGAAATTGAGATCTTCTTTAATTTTGGTTGCATCGTAAAAAGATTCGGTATATAGATTCTCAATGGTTGCTTTTAATAGCTTTCGCTTAGTGTTAAACAATTTTTTTGAGAGCCAATCTAAATTACTGAATAATATAAGTTTCCATTTAGAAATATATCTATCTGGAGGCTTTTTGTTGAGAAATTCAGCTATTAAGGAAAGTAATTCTTTGAAATAAATATTCTTAGCTACCAAGATATAGTTTTGGTTTTTTATGGGACTATTCATCAATGAAATCATAACTCGAATAACATCTCGAACATCAACAATACCGATACCTCCGGTAGTGTAAAATGAAACACCTTTGGAGATGCTTTTAAAAATACTTCCACTTGCCGAATTCCAATGACCAGATCCAATAATAACTCCAGGTTGAACAATCACAGAGTCTAACCCTTCTTGAGTACCACGCCAAACTTCCATTTCAGCACCGTATTTTGTAATAGCATAAACACTGTTTTTATCTTCGGGATTGTATTCATTTTCTTCAGTTATCAAATCTCCATTGTTAGATTTTCCCAAGGTGGCAATAGTGCTTACATAACATAGTTTTTTAATTCCATTAGAAAGGCAAAGATTAACGATATTAGCTGTACCCTCTATATTTATCTTTTTGAGATATGAAAAATGTTTAGGGTTAAAACTTATAATTGCAGCTGCGTGATATACATAAGATACGTCTTTAAAGGCATGGATAAGGCTAGGAACATTTGAGATATCTGCTTCTACCCATTCGATTTTATCGAACAACATATCAGCATCATTCGTGTAAAAAGAGAATACCTTTTTTACAGCTTTTAAATCGCTTGATTTCCTGTGTATTGCTCGTACATTTTCATTGCTAATAATAAGAGAATACAACAAATGTGAACCTACCAAACCAGTACCTCCTGTTACTAAAATCATAACACTAAAATAGGGTTTTTTAATATAGAGACATATCTTTACTGAAATCTTTTTAAAGAATGTTAAAAAATTTTATTGAAGAATTACAATGGCGTGGAATGATTCACGATATGACGCCAGAAACTGAAATTCACTTAATGAAACAAATGCGTACGGCCTATGTGGGCTTTGACCCAACGGCAGATTCCCTTCATATTGGAAGCCTAGTCCCTATTATGTTATTGGCTCATTACCAACGATGTGGACATAAACCGGTGGCATTGGTTGGCGGTGCTACAGGTATGATAGGTGATCCTTCCGGAAAATCTAGTGAACGAAATTTGATGGATGAAGAAACTCTTCGATACAATCAAGAATGTATTCGCAAACAACTGGCACAGTTCTTAGATTTTTCTTCAGGAGGTGATAATGAGGCAGTGATGATTAATAATTATGACTGGATGAAGGAGTTTTCTTTTTTAGATTTTATTAGAGATATAGGGAAGCACTTAACCGTTAATTATATGATAGCTAAAGACTCTGTTAAAAGCCGTTTAACCGGTAAGGGAGCAGATGGGATGTCGTTCACGGAATTTTCATACCAATTGGTTCAGGGATATGATTTTTTACATCTTTACAAAGAAATGCAATGTACACTCCAGATGGGAGGAAGCGATCAATGGGGAAACATAACAACGGGAACCGAACTAATTCGTAGAATAGCTGAAGGAAGGGGATTTGCGCTTACCTGTCCTTTAATTACAAAAAGTGATGGCAGTAAGTTTGGAAAAAGTGAAGGGGGGAATATTTGGTTGGAGGCTAAGAGAACTTCACCTTATAAATTTTACCAATATTGGCTGAATACAAGCGATGATGATGCTGGAAAATACATAAAAATATTCACTTTTTTGGATAAATTAACTATAGATGAATTAATTGCAGAACATAAAGATGAACCACATTTACGATTATTACAAAAGCGTTTAGCAAAGGAAGTGACTACAACAGTCCATAATGAGGATGAATTAAAAAAAGTTATAAAAGCGTCTAATATACTATTTGGTAATTCTACTTCGGATGATTTGAAAAATTTGGAAGAAAAAACTTTTCTTGATGTGTTTGAAGGTGTTCCTCAAGCAGAAATTTCGAAGGTAGAAATCGAAAAAGGAATAGATATTATTGCAGTTTTAGCAGATAAGACGGGTTTTTTAAAATCTAATAGTGAAGCACGTCGTGCTTTGAAAGAAAGTTCTATATCTGTAAATAAAGAAAAAATAGTTGAGGGTTATTTAATTACAGATAATGATATATTAAACAATCAATTTGTATTGTTACAGCGAGGTAAGAAAAATTACTTTATCATTAAAGTTATTTGAAATTAATATCCCCAAATCATTTAAAATGATTTGGGGATTGCTTCAATCTAACTAACCAACTAATCAAGAAGATTTTTAATTTTTCTTTTTCAATATTTATTTCATTTAATATCAGTTTATTTGTAAAACTATGATACTATCTTCATTTTATTTGTGGTAACATTAGTTGGGTCGTTTTAAAAAATGAGAACTTACACCTATTTGATTCAAAAATAAACCCTATAAAAAATTTGAAACTTCGGGATAGGGAATAATCGAACTTATTAAAAGTGCGATACTGTCTTTTGCAATGAGGGTAATACTTATCAGGATAGAAACTACCAATATCGCCACAGATATATTATTGTTTTTAATTTCTTTAAATTCGTCAACACCTTTGGTGAGAACAGAAAAAAGTAGAAACACCGAGACGTTAATAAATATCGCCGCTATAAAACCTATAAACAAATAAAGTCCGGAATATTTTGCTATGGTAACCATATCCACGGTTTCAGTTTGTATTGTAGATAGTCTTATAACATTTGTAATAGAGGGTAAAATTTCACTTAAAATAATACCGATAGATAACACTATACCCGATGTAAAAATAGTAAAAGCAAGGTTTTCACCTCGTAAGTCGTGTTTTCTAAAGAAAAGCCATTTTAGTATATTATAAGAAATGAAAATTATAACCACTGTAATAATGACAGATAAAACGATTTCAATTAGGGATAGGGTAAAAAGTTTTGAATTCATAATTGCGTTATTTACTGGTTAATATTACATTCCAATGGGTTACATTATTAAAATTTGGAGATAGATGACCTACTTTAAAATATTTTGCTGTAGTTTCCCAAAGGATATATTTTTTCCCATTGTGAATTTTATATAAGCCACTTGCGGGCAGATTGATTCCTAAAATTGAATGTTGGTAATATTCACTATTAACAATTGCAATATCGTATTTGAAATGCTTTAATATTGAATAAAGTAGTACGGTTCTTGTATCGCAATCCCCTTTTAAATTTTGAATAAAGGAAACAGGATTTTGAATACCGAACTTAATATTACCAATACAGCACTCGGGACAATCCTCTAAAAGTTTTTTTATAGATTTTTCATAATTTTCAGCTGATTTGCACTCTCCTATAAAAACTAAAGAATACGGAATATCCTGTATACAACTTACAATCATTTCGGCGAACTCCATACGATTTAAGTTGTATTGTAAATTAATCTTGGTAAAGGCTTCCATAATTAAATCTAGACTTGGTGCGTCTTTTCGGTCTATATAATCGTAAAGATTACCCCAAAAGTATCCTCTTATAGGGGGTTTGTAACTTTTAATATGGTTTTTAAGTCTAAGATAATCTCTTTCACGAACACTAAGGATAGCATTGTACCTGTTTCCGTAATTATCTTTCCAATTACGGTTACTAGCATAAAGGGAAATAGTATCATTTTCTTCAATGACAGAAGATTTAATAATTTTTTCATCCAAATTAAATACTGTCTTTTCTCTATGAGTAGTTTTAAGGACGACAAGTAAAAAGTTACCTATAAATTTTAAACCAAAAAATAATAAAAAAATAATTACTCCTGAACGAATAAGGGTTTTCAAATGAAATTTCCCCAATATCATTGCTAAAAAAATAAAAGAGATTACAACCGAAATAAAAATAGAAATACTCGTTGAAAATAGAAAAACAGCTTTAATTATCACAAAATTAAAAAAAGATAGCACGCTTAAGACAAAAAACCATAAACAACCATTCTTTCTTTTATTTGTATGTTGATTCATTAACCGATCATTAAATTACAACCTCGGATCTCGCTGTCATCAAATCTACCTAAAATTTCGAAACTACCATTTGCATAAATTCTACCTAAATCTTGAGTGGCGATAAATGAACAGGAATTCACATTAGCTAAATCAATAATATTTAAACCCCCCGTTTTCTCTTTTACCAGAGATTGGGAATCCCTTGTATCTCTTGTAAATACTTTCATCCATGGAGGACAATAAAATATACCATTTCCTTTTGAGTAGGCTTGGGAAAGTAGTTCGGTCATTCCATATTCACTGTAAATTTCCTTTACACCAAAGCCCTGTATCAGATTCCTGTGAAGTTCTTCTTTTATCATTTCTTTTCTTTGCCCCTTCATTCCTCCAGTTTCCATAATGATTGTGTTTTTGAGCTGAAATGATTTTATTTCAATTAGATCGAGTAAGGCATAAGATACTCCAAGCAATATTGTTTTCTGCTTTTTTGATTCAAGAAAATTCAGTTTTTCAATCAAATCTTTGGAGTTGTCTAGATAAAAACCACTGTAGGGGTTTTTATTAATAAGATCATTAATCATAAAAACCAATGATGAACCTTCTCTTTCAAAATAGGATGGAAGTAAAGCCAAGATGGTAAATTTTTCAGGAGATCCAATAAAATAATTAAAAGCAGTTGTAAAACTTTTTTTATACAATGAAAGGTCTCTTATATAGTGTTTACTTTTAGTGCTTCCTGTTGTTCCGCTGCTGGTAAATATCTTTTCATAAGAAGTATTTTCAGTTAGTATTTTATGACTCTTAAAAAACTGTATGGGTAAAAAGGGAATGTCTTTCAGGTTTTTTACTTTAGCTGGATTTACCTTGAGAAGATCACAGAACTCTTGATATATGTTTATATTTTGATATTGAATCTGAAAAATTTCAAGAGCCAGAGATGCAAAATCTTCCGAAGAAGAAATCGTAAAAATATTTTTTTCTGAAAACATCCTATAAAAATATATAAAATAAAAAAGCTTCCGCAAAAACAGAAGCTTTAATACAAAATAAATTAAGAAGTCTTATATAATCACTAATTTTTTAGTGATAGATGCAGTTCCCTGATATATTTTTACAATATAAATACCACTTTTCAACATAGAGATATTTAATCTATCATTATAAATGGTAGTATTAATTACTTGTTTCCCTAAAACATCATATACTTCTATTAATTTTTTGCCATCAATTTTTGAAATAATATTTACAAAGCCTTTTGATGCGGGATTGGGGAATAGGGAGAGAAGACTATTATAATTGTCTTCAATACCTAAAACACCATTAATAATAATATTATCAAAAAAGAATGCTTCAGCACTTGAATTACATCTTACTTCAATTATTAATTGAAATATTGTTCCTGGAATAATATCTTCAATTCCTATTGAACCATTAATCCATCTACCTTCGATAGGGTCACCATTTATTAATACATCGTTAATATCGCTTCCCGTAGTATTGATAATATCATATTCTAAACCATAGGTTATATCACGAACATAAATGCGCAATCTATCTGATCCTGATTCATTAACAGTGCCATCACCTTCATAACCTGTTTCAGAAACAAAAAAATCAATTGAAAAAATTAAACTCGAAGAGGACAAAACCAAATCAAACTCTAAAATAAAATTTCCATCCACATCACTTATTTGGTATCCTTGTACTCCATCAGTAAATGGATCTGTTCCGGTAGGTGCATCATCGGTCACACCTACAGAGTCACCATCGGTTAAACCAACTCCGGGAATATCGTAAGGCTCATATTTGGCATTAAAGCCAAGTTCTCCCCCTGCTGAAATAAAATCTACAAGGGGTTCATTTACATTATTGACAAGATCATGCATAATGTTTGGGTCACCAATATCGGTATAATCCCCTGAAAAAATTTCAGGTTCTTCAAAACTGGTAAATTCTTGTGCATACGTAGCACAACTAATAAGGATTGCTCCTAAAAGAGATAATTTTTTCATGTTAAAATGGTTTTTTAGTACCGGGAAGAATTCTAAATGTACGTAATAATTCTAAGACAATTATAAAATATCTGTAGAAAATTTTTTGATGCTAAAGGGAACAGTTGTTTTAGGATGTTCTAAGGAATCAATGCAAAATAAATTTTATAAACTAATAAAAATAGCATTTAGTGTAACAATTATTATTACAATCAAATACAATGATTATTTACCAGTATATTTATATTTTTATAGTTACTTAACAAAGATGAACAAAAAAGACACCAGAATTCTTTTAGTCGACGACGAACCTGATATATTAGAAATTGTTAAATATAACCTCTCACTAGAAGGATATCAAATACATACTGCTGAAAATGGTAAGGAAGCAATCAAAAAAGCAAAAATACATAAACCTCATCTCATTATCTTAGATGTTATGATGCCCGTTATGGATGGGATGGAAGCATGTGAAAAATTACGAATCATCCCGGAACTTTCGGAAACAATAATTACTTTTTTGACAGCCAGAGGTGAAGATTATGCTCAAGTTGCAGGATTTGAAGTGGGTGCGGATGATTATATTACAAAACCTATTAAACCTAAAGTTTTAATAAGTAAGGTAAAAGCGTTACTACGTCGATTTAATAATACTATAGATGATACCGTTAATATTACAGTAGGTGATTTAGTGATTAATAGGGAAGAATATAAAGTAGTTAAGAGTGAAAAAGAGATTATTTTACCACGTAAAGAATTTGAGTTATTAGCTTTATTAGCTTCAAAACCAGGAAAAGTTTTTAAACGAGAAGATATATTGACCCGTGTTTGGGGAAATGACGTTATAGTAGGTGATAGAACAATTGATGTACACATAAGAAAATTGCGAGAAAAAATAGGAAACGATAGCATTAAAACCGTGAAGGGTGTTGGATATAAATTTGTAGTGTAAATAGTATAATGTCAAGATTATTTAGAAAAACATATAAGTTTGCAGCTTTCACAGCGGGCTATATAACCTTAATAATTACGCTTGTTATGAGTGGAGGGTTTTATTTTTTTGAGGGAACAAATTATTGGATAATTTTTGGTTTCGCTTTGATCTGTTACTCTTTTTCATTTTTTATAATTCAAAATAGAGTTGAAAAATTTATCTATAAAAAGATAAAAAAAATATACGATGATGTAAGTTTATTGGATGCTTCAACATTAAATCGACAGCCAATCACTACAAATATGGAAACACTTGCCAAGGAGATTGAACGATTTGCTCAAAATAAAAAGCTGGAGATCGAAGCATTTAAAATTCGTGAAACCTATCGAAAAGAATTTATTGGTAATATTTCTCATGAACTTAAAACACCTCTTTTTACAGTACAAGGATATATATTAACGTTGCTAGATGGAGCCTTAAAAGACAAATCGGTTCGTGAAAAATACTTACAACGTGCAAACAAGGGTGTTGAGCGACTTATATATATAATAAAGGATTTGGATATGATTACCAAACTAGAAGTGGGGGATCTTGATCTAAACAAAAAGGAGTTCAATATTATCGATCTTATAAAAAACGTATTCGAATTACTCGAGATGAAAGCCTCAAAAAAAAGTATCACTCTTATATTCGATAAAGAATATAAGAGTGATATTTTGGTTAATGCAGACAGAGAACGTATTCAGCAAGTACTTACCAATTTAATTGTGAACTCTATTAAATATGGAAAAATTGATGGAACGACTGAAGTAAGTATAGAAAATTTACTGAAAAACAAAGTATTGATTAGAGTAACCGATAACGGGGAAGGAATAAAAAAAAATAATATCCCTAGACTTTTTGAACGTTTTTATAAAGTTGATAAAAGTGGTTCTCGTAAAGAAGGCGGCAGTGGATTGGGACTTTCAATTGTTAAACATATAATTGAAGCACATAATGAAAAAATCTATATTGAAAGTCAGTTTAGAATTGGTTCTGAGTTTTCATTCACCCTCGAAAAGGTGAAATAATTCTTTAAAATCCGTATTGTTGCTCAATGAATTTAAACCTTTATATCGAATTATTTTATCCAATTTTTCAATGCTGAAATCTTCTTGATCGCAATAAGGAACCAAGTCTAATTTTTTTAACCGTTTTGCAAGATATTCTTGTTCATATTGACCCGGTGTAGGTATAAAAAACACCTTTTTTTCTAATGCCGCCAAATCCATAATCGTAGTATACCCAGAACGTGAGATAACAATTTTGCTTGTGTTTATTGTCTTTTCAATCTCCTCGCTTTCCATATAATTATATATCGTTAGGTTATCGATTTGATGTTTTTTTTGTTCGGTTTCAACAAGACCCTGAACCAATATAACAGATAGTTTTTCTCCTCTTAAAGAATTAATTAATATATTTTCAAATAAACTACGTTGAGGTTCTGGACCGGAGAGTAAAATAAAAACATCATATTTAATTGTAAGATTAATTTTCTTCATTCGGCTGAGAGGACCGATGTATTTTATGTTTAGTTCAGAATGTTTTAAATGACCTAATTTTCCACTAAAATTTAATGGACCTTTAAGATCGGGTACCCAACATTCATCAAATTTTCTTATGATACTTTGATGCTTTTTACTACTAAAAAATGTAGTACTTCCTGTTAATACTTTTAATTGATGCGTCAAGTAAACAGAGGGCACTTTATTGTTTCGAACTCCAAAACGATTGTCACTTATAAGCCCTTGGATCTTTTCTTCGGAAACCAATTTATCAATAATTTTTTTTTCAGAAGCAATAACCTTTTTTATGTTGGGGATTTTAGAGAATAATTTCCATTTAAAATTTTTACCATGTAGGGGATAAGTAATATTGTATGAAGGCAATTCTATAGAATTCAATTTTGGAAATTCTTTCTGAAGCAATAACAAAGCTGCACCGTCTGATGCAATTATTACGTTATAATTACACTTTAATAACTCGCGAATAATGGGGATACATCTTGTTGCATGACCCAATCCCCAATGCAGTGCTGCAACTAAAATGGTGTTCTTTTTTACCATAAATCAAATGTAGTGATACTTACAGAAAGACCGAAGTAGAAAGAATGAGCCAGGTATTTAATAATCGAAGACTAAAGACTGTAGACTAAAAACTTTCCTTAATTTTGTCAAAAATAAGTTTGTGGGAAGTAAAAATAAACTTAAACGTTTTAAGGAAAACGAAACCTTTGTAAATGTAATTCAGCCTACTCGAGATGAAGTATTAAATGATACATTAGGTTTAAAAGGGAACTGGCATCAATTTTTTTTTAAAAATAATAATCCTATTGTGTTAGAATTAGGTTGTGGTAAAGGTGAATATACCGTAAACCTGGCTAAAATGTTCCCTCAAAAAAACTTTTTAGGTATCGATATCAAAGGAGCACGATTTTGGCGAGGTGCCAAAACAGCATTAAACAAAAACTTAACTAATGTAGGTTTTTTACGAGCTCAAATAGAACTTATCGATTTACTTTTTTCAGAAAATGAAATAGATGAAATTTGGATAACTTTCCCAGATCCACAAATAAAATACAAACGTACCAAGCACAGGCTAACAAACATTGAATTTTTAAACAAATATCAAAAAATCTTGAAACCTGAAGGTGTTGTCCACCTCAAAACAGACAGTGAATTTATGCATGGATATACTTTAGGATTATTACACGGTTTAAACCTCGAAATTGAATATTCTCATATAGATGTGTATGGAACGAATAATGCTCCAAAAGAAGTGACTGAAATTCAAACCTTTTACGAAAAACAGTATTTAGAGAAAGGTAAAAAAATAACATATTTACGTTTCAATTTTTCTTCTGTATAATTTTGTTATATTCACTTTGGAAACCAACCATTCAAGCACATGTTTTTAAATTTCTTTATTGGATTTATAGCTGCAATTGTGGGTGTAATTCCACCGGGCTTAATCAACATGTCTGCTGTAAAGATTAGTATGACCGAAGGCCGTAAAAAAGGACTGCTTTTTTCAACAGGTGTTTGTATTACAGTTTTTTTACAAACCTATATAGCCTTACTTTTTGCCCGGTATATTGATATGCACCATGAAGTTGTAGATATGCTTCAGAAAGTGGCATTGGGTATTTTTGTTTGTATAGCTATTTACTTTTTTTTCATAGCAAAAGACATACGTAAGGAGACACCAAATGAGATAAACCACTCAAAAACCAACCGGTTTTTTTCCGGGACCTTTTTAGCGGCTCTTAATTTATTACCTATTCCTTATTGGGTGTATATCAGTATCACCTTTGCTGCATTTGGATGGTTTAAATTTACACAACCAGAGCTTTGGGCCTGTGTTTTGGGATCTGGTTTAGGAACTTTTCTTGTTCTTGCTATTTATGTTTGGTTTTTTAGACGTAAGGAAAGTCATACCAAACTTAAAATAAATATGAATTACTTGATAGGGATTATTACAGCAGCAATTTCAGTAATTACATTAATTAAAATTTTAAAGGATATGTAATGTCAAAATCTTCCGGATTTTTTGAAAAAGTGTATGAAGTGGCAGTAAAGATACCTTATGGAAGAGTTACCTCTTACGGTGCAATTGCAAAATATTTGGGAGCTCCCGGAAGTGCTCGAATGGTAGGTTGGGCCTTGAACGCATCACATAACAAACCCGATGTACCTGCACATCGTGTTGTAAATCGCGTGGGTTTACTTAGCGGGAAACATCATTTTGAAGGGACCAACCTAATGGAACAGCTCCTGGAAAACGAAGGTGTAAAAATTATTGATAATCAAATCCAGAATTTTAACATCTTATTTTGGGACCCTTTTCTAGAATTAATTTAATATATTATACAAAAGTTTTTAGTTTATATAAACAGGTATAATAGACAACCCCTAATAATTTCAATATCCCTACTTTATATTTCGAAGATTTACCCCTATATTTGTTCTTTAGAATCAATCTAAATATAGATAGTATTTAAAAATGAATATCGATAAAAAAAATATACTAAAAGCACTTGAAACTGTTACCATTACAGGGGAAGAAAAAAATATTGTTGATAGTGGTGCTGTTCAAAATGTAATAACATTTGCAGACGAAGTAGTTGTAGATTTAAAAATTGCTACACCTGCTATGCATATAAAAAAGCGTACTGAAGAAGATATTATTTCGATAATAAAAGAAAAGGTTGACAAAGATGCTCAGGTAAAAGTGAATATTAAGATCGAAGCACCCCCTAAGAAACAGAATCCAAACTTAATTAAAGGAAAGCCCATTCCCGGTATCCAAAATATTATCGCTATAGCTTCTGGAAAAGGTGGTGTAGGGAAATCTACCATTACAGCTAACTTGGCAGTAACACTTGTAAAAATGGGATTTAAAGTGGGAATTTTAGATGCCGATATTTATGGTCCTTCAATTCCAATAATGTTTGACGTGGTTAAAGAAAGACCCTTATCGGTTACTGTAAACGGGAAAAGTAAAATGAAACCTATCGAAAGCTTTGGAGTAAAAATACTTTCCATAGGGTTTTTTACTCAACCCGATCAAGCTGTTATTTGGCGTGGACCTATGGCTTCTAAAGCACTTAACCAACTTTTATTCGATGCAGAATGGGGTGAATTGGACTTTATGTTAATAGATCTTCCACCGGGCACAGGAGATATACATTTGAGTATAATGCAGGCCCTGCCTATAACTGGAGCTGTTATTGTAAGTACTCCACAAACTGTTGCTCTGGCAGATGCTCGTAAAGGTGTTTCCATGTTTCAACAAGAAAATATTAGTGTTCCTGTATTAGGGATCATAGAAAATATGTCATACTTCACTCCTGAAGAACTACCTGACAAAAAATATTATATCTTTGGGAAAGAGGGGGCTAAAAATTTAGCTGAAGATCTAAAAATACGATTCCTAGGCGAGATTCCTTTGGTGCAAAGTATTCGAGAGTCAGGAGATTCAGGCCGCCCGGCAGCTTTGCAAACATCAACACCTTTAGAAGAAATTTTTGAAATGTTAACCAAATCTGTAGTTGAAGAAACCGTTCGCAGGAATGATGATCTGCCTCCAAC
>SMUY01122972.1_pt1 | contig 34509 bp, 34 predicted proteins | sample 2456441 | NCBI WGS metagenome assembly SMUY01 (sample SAMN11095931, study PRJNA526329) | marine sediment metagenome | biome: Marine sediment; feature: Surficial sediment; material: Deep marine sediment; isolation source: Hadal surficial sediment | place: Pacific Ocean | collected 2014-11 | depth...
CTGCCGATACGCTAGTCTCACCACCTATCCGCGTAAAGTAATTTCATTGGCAACTTTGCATGACAATTGACGAATATCCGGCGCTTATCGACGCTGCCTGCGTTTATGAGGTTGCAAACGAAACTCCGTTAGAACGCGCGAAAAATCTGTCTGCGCGTGTCAACAACCAAATCCTGATGAAACGGGAAGACTTGCAACCAGTCTTCTCGTTCAAGTTGCGCGGCGCTTACAACAAGCTCGCGTCGTTATCAGAAGCGGCCCTGCAGGCTGGTGTGATTTGCAGCTCAGCCGGCAATCACGCCCAGGGTGTGGCGCTGGCAGCCAGGCAAAAAAACGCGCGCGCGGTCATTGTAATGCCGGTTACAACACCATCAATAAAAGTCGATGCGGTGAAATCGCTGGGCGGTGAGGTCGTGCTTTTTGGCGACACTTATGACGACGCCTATGTCAAAGCGCGGCAAATGGAAAATGAGCAGCAACTTACCTTCATTCATCCATTTGATGATCCCGCCGTCATCGCTGGCCAGGGCACTATCGGCCGGGAACTGGTTATGCAGATGGAAGAAGGAGTGGCTGCGGTATTTGTGCCGGTTGGTGGCGGCGGATTGATTGCAGGTATCGCTGCGTATATCAAGAGCAAGCGGCCAGGTGTCAGGATCATCGGTGTCGAACCTGCAGATTCTGCAGCAATGAAGGAATCACTCGCTGCCGGCAAACCCGTCACCCTGGATCATGTCGGTATATTCGCCGACGGCGTCGCAGTGCGCCGCGTTGGCAATGAAACATTTCGCATCTGTCAGCAACTGGTGGATGAAATCATAACGGTCGATACCGATCAGATCTGCGCTGGTATTCGCGACATCTTCGAAGACACGCGCTCGATCGTCGAACCGGCCGGCGCGCTTGCGGTCTCGGGCGTCAAAAAATATATTAGCGAGAACGCACTCGAGAATAAGACGTTCGTGGTCATCAATAGCGGCGCCAACGTCAACTTTGATCGATTGCGGCATATTGCAGAGCGCGCCGCAATCGGTGAAGAAAGAGAAATGCTGCTTGCCGTCGAGATTCCGGAACAACCGGGCAGTTTTCGCCAGTTTTGTGAGGCGCTCGGGCGACGCAGCATTACTGAATTCAATTACCGTTACAGCAATTCGCGGACTGCACACATTTTCCTGGGTGTAGAGCTGCGTGGCGGTGCCAATGAGCGAGCTGAGATCGCGGACAAACTAGGCAAGCTCGGCTATGTATATGTTGACCTCAGCGATGACGAGATGGCGAAATTGCACGTCCGGCATATGGTGGGTGGCAGCGCCGCTGGCATCGAGAACGAGCGCCTGTTTCGTTTCGAATTTCCCGAGCGACCAGGCGCGTTGCTGGATTTTCTGCAGGCGATCGGCACGGACTGGAACATCAGCCTGTTCCACTATCGAAATCATGGGTCAGACCATGGGCGAATCCTCGCTGGCATCCAGGTCGCAGCTGACGAGTCTGCAGAACTCGAAGCGCATCTGGCTGATCTCGGTTATCCGCATTTCGAGGAAAGCCATAATCCGGCGTATGCGATGTTTTTGGCGTGAAAGAATTAACGTCAATAGTAGACCCCAAAAAAACCAACGTCATTGCGAGGAGCGAAGCGACGCGGCAACCTCCATCAGGGTGCTGCCGTGAGAAACGGAGACTTCACTATAGTGTCGAGAGATTGCCGCGCCCTGCGGGCTCGCAATGACGGTGGGTTTTCGGGTTTGCTATTGACGTCGATTCTTTCGGCTGTCGCGATTGCAATTTCTAATCCCTGAAGGAAGAATCCCTGCGATCCAGTTTTCGCAACAGCGCCGGCCACGCGAGCGCACCGCCCAGTCCTTTCGTAACCGCTTCAACCTGGGCCTGAATACCGGCAACAATAGCCGGATTGATAGGAGTAAGCGCGCCGCCAGTCGATTGCGCCATTATTTGTGTCTGACACGCGGTCTCGAGGGCGTACATAAAAAGAAACGCATCGGGGATGTTTGCTCCTACCGTCAGCAATCCATGATTGCGCAAAATCAGAAAGTTACTGGTGCCCAGATCCGCAACGAGTCTTGGTTTCTCGTCCTCATTGAGCGCAATACCCTCGTAGTCGTGATACGAAACGGTCGCATAAGGAATTAACGAAATTTGCGACAGTGGCAACAGACCGTCTTCCTGGGCAGATACCGCAATACCGGCTCTTGTATGGGTATGCAGTACGCAACCAGCATCCGTTCGTGCCGCGTGCACGGCGCTGTGAATAGTAAAGCCCGCCGGGTTTACCGGATAAGGCGTGTCAAGAACGATTGCTCCGTTCAGATCGACTTTGATCAGGCTGCTGGCGGTCATTTCTTCAAACAAAAGACCATAGGCATTGATCAGGAAATGTTCGTCTGGCCCGGGGACACGCGCCGAGATATGCGTGAAGATCATGTCATCCCAGCCATACATTGCTATCAATCGATAGCAGGCCGCCAGATCAACTCGCACCCGCCATTCATCATCAGATACCTGTGCTTTGACCGACAATGTTTGTTCCGCAGTGCTCATGATTCCGACTCCGACTGTGTTAATTATTCCGGATTATATTTTACCGGCTGGAAAAACCAACCTCGAACAAGCGACAACTGCGTATTGTAAAACCAGCGAACAGCACCGGCCAGCAACACTCCTACCAAGCTCACTTGCATCGTTACAATTGAAACGTACTTTTGGATATATAGGAACAACCTTATTCCAAATTCCTTGCAACTTTTTGCTGCTACCGGGCATCAAAGAATTACAGAACGGCTGACAATCCCCGGTCGCTTTGTGAGTTCAATCTGGTATGAGTGCACCTCTGCCAGCGTAGCACACGAGACAAGTTAATCTCCCAAAGGTATTGTTTCGTAATCTTGAACGGTGGCTTCGGCCACCGTTTTTTTGCTGGCCTTATTGCGCGAACGCTGCAGATTGAATATGGCTGATCTTGTCACGTTGCGACAGCCGATAAAATTGGCGCAACTCAGACAGCCCTTCCCGACTGTTACGCCGCAGTCGATCCCGAAACCCATGACAAAATCTTGCTGCATAGTTGTTTGCGGTGCTGTATCGCTCGCGCTGATTTTCGTTCAGGTCACTATTAAAGTGGATCTTGTCGAACAACCATCCGTGCATTTTGTCAGCCAGCTCCGTGTCTTCCTGGTGCAGTGCCAAAATGAGTGTGCTGGCAAACTTGTCGACTTCGGCCTGAATCTCTAGTTCCAGCAGTGATACCTGGCGATTTTTCTGCGCGTTCCAGACGATATAGTTGAAGTGACTGATGCCCTCCAGGACCGTCCACAGGTCATTCAGGTCGGCGACGCACAATTTCTCCATTGGATTGGAATCACTGAGTCTTGACAGAAGTTCATCATCGAGAAAAATGCTCAGCGCGAGCCCGTTTTCATCTTCGCGCATCAGCACCGTTTCCTCGGTACTGGAGAGCAACGATCCGTCGCCAAGATATCCGGCAAGCCGTGGGTCTGTGATAAGAAAATCGGAGACGTCGTAACCCGGGTCGACCTGGGAAATGCTGGAGAGATGACTTTGCAGCCGGGACAGCATTAGTGATGATTACGGCTAACCGAGTTCGATATCGGTATCACGCCTTGTTGCCGTAGTAACGCCTTTGCTCTTTTGCTTCCGGTACGCAGCCAGATTTCATAGGTGCGCAATACGTCGATATCGTCTGCCTCGCGTGCACCGTCACGTACCTCGTGCAACACATCGACGACTATCTGAAATTTCTGCGCCAGCTCCTGGTATACACCGCCAAGCGCACGCCCATGTGCCGTTCCGCGAGTCTCATCTGACAGGGATCCGTACGCGTTGCCGCCCATGTGGATGTAATAATCGATGTCGACGGGTTTATTCGCGAGGCTGTCTGCGAAAAAACCTGCGATGAATAACGCCACATCACCAATGCGCTGTAGCGAGCAATTCCGTTCATGTGTGGACGCCGCGTCGGTGGCGTCGACCAGCATCAGTGCAAGAGGTTTCAAACCGTAGGTATCACCCTGGTCCTCATACAGTTCTTCGGAGCGGGAAAACAAGGTGAGGAGATTGACGACGTAATGTGCGGCATGGTCGTTGACGTTGACACGCTGATTATCAATCGCAGTGTCAATCGATTCACGAAAATAGTCGCGAAGATTTTGTACCGGTAAGACCCGGCCACTCGTTGCTCGTTCGATCACATTCAAGCCTACTGTACGCAAAAGACATGTCAGGTATATCTTAATCAGACCGAAGGGCTTGTGACAAGGTTCACGATAAACGCAGGAAATGCTATGTTAGTGGTTAAACTGTGATCAGGTTAGCCACTCATGGATATCGTCCGCTGGGCGTTGTAAATTCGCCCGTGCCGGTCGAGCGACTTTCACAAGGATTGAGTAATCTCTCCTATCGTACGGGCGATCGGAATATAGAAGAACAGATTCACCACATCTCTCTCAGCCGACCAGCGACATCAAGTTTCTTATTCGTCCGCGGCGACAACGAATTTGCAACAGCCTCTCGCCTGCCATGAAAGCTTGCCTCCATTCTCGACATCAGGCTATCTGTCATGAAACGACTCCGTGCACCGTAAACATGCTTGTCACCATTACGACGCTGTTGCGTAACGTGATATCGCAACGGCGCAATTAGACTCAATTTCTGCTTCGCCCTCGTCATTGCGACATACAACAGGCGCCGCTCTTCCTCGATCATTTCCGGTTTGCCGGTTGCAAACTCCGACGGGAAGTTACCATCGGAAAAATTCAATACGAAAACAGAATTCCACTCCTGACCTTTAGCGGAATGCACGGTCGACAGTATCAGGTAGTCCTCATCCAGGTACGGAGTACCCGAGAGATCTCCCGTGGCTGCCGGTGGGTCAAGCGTCAGCTCTGTCAGGAAGCGCTCCCGCGTCGGGTATCTGCCCGAAATCAGTTCCAGTTGTTCCAGATCCGCCTCGCGCGTATCCAGGCTGTCATACAAGCGCTCCAGGTGCGGCTGGTACCAGCGGCGTGTCTCACTCATTTGTGACTGCCACATTTCGGCGGCAGGATCTGCGGATGAAAGAGCTGTCATCAGATCGCAGAACGGCCCCCAGTCCGCTTGTGTTGCTGAGGGCGGGCTGAATTCTTTGATGGCGCTGAAAGAGAAATCATTTTCGACCAGAAAATCGAAGCATCTTGCAGCATAGGATGGTCCCATGCCGGGTAGCATTTTCAAAACGCGAAATGCGGCGACCTGGTTGCGAGGATTTTCCGCCCACTTGAGAAGTGATAAAAAGTCTTTTACATGTCCAGCCTCGAGAAATTTCAGCCCACCGTATTTGACGTAAGGAATATTGCGCCGGACAAGCTCAAGTTCAAGACGATCGCTATGGTGCGCGCTACGAAACAGAACCGCCTGATCCTTAAGCGACATGCCCTCCTCACGATTGGCAAGAATTTCATCGACCACCATCTCGGCCTCGGCATCTCCGTCTTCAACCGTTACGTACCGAGGTTTTCCGCCACCGGGCTTGTTCGAAAAAAGATTTTTCTTATATTGCCGGTCACTTTCAGCAATCACACAATTGGCAGCATCGAGCAATGGCTGCGTAGAGCGATAGTTTTGTTCCAGCGTGACAATCTTGGCCGCGGGAATGAATTGATCTGGAAAGCCCAGGATGTTTTCGACGTCAGCAGCGCGAAATGAATATATGGATTGCGCATCGTCACCAACAATCGTCATGCCGTGTCCCTCTGGCTTGAGCGCCCGCAATATTTCAGCCTGCAGCAGATTGGTATCCTGATATTCATCGACCAGCACATGATCAAACCAGGAACCAATCTCGGCTGCCAGCTCGGCATCAGCAACCAAGTGACTCCAGTAGAGCAACAGGTCATCGTAATCCAGTGCTTGTATGCGCTGTTTTCGCTCGACATAGTGCCGAAACAACACACGCAGTTCCGGCTCCCAATCGGCACACCACGGAAAAGTTTCGTTCAGCGAATCGAGCAAAGGCTTTTGTGTGTTTACACAGCGGGAATAGATTGCGAGGCAGGTCCCTTTTTTTGGGAACCGTCGTGATTTTCGGGACAAGCCCTGTTCATAGCGGACGACATCCATCAAATCAGCACTATCAGCCCGATCAAGCACTGAAAAACCCGGGTCAAGCCCCAGGTTGTGCGCGTAACGGCGCAGCAATCGATTTGCGACTGAGTGAAACGTACCGGACCACGGCAGGTTGCCGTTCGATACGCGTGGCACATGGTCCGTTTTGAGGGCCTGGCAAACGATGGATTCAACGCGCCGGGTCATCTCAAGTGCTGCACGCCGGGTAAATGTCAGCAACAGAATCCGCTCCGCACTCACACCCTGAATAATCAGGTGTGCAACCCTATATGCCAGCGTCATCGTCTTGCCGGTACCCGCACCAGCGATGACCAAAAGTGGCCCGGCAGTGAAGCCTTCTCCTGCTGCCTTGCTGCCGTAAGACGCAGCCTGCCGCTGCGCAGGATTCAGGAGCTCCAGGTAGTCTGTTGGTAACTCAGCCGCATTGCCCATAACTGAGTTTTTATACAGTACTGGATAAATTTACACAACTAGTAGTCCAATCAGGTAGGTTTGATGGGTTCAGGGCCACCTGGTTGGACTGCTGGTGTATTGCCCTGCAGAAACGACTCGAGGGCTGCGGCTAACAGGCCCGGCTGCTCGAGATGCACCATATGACCTGCTCCCGGTATGACGATGGTCTCGGCTCCATGTGGCCCAGATGCACCGGCATCTGTTGCGATCCATGTTTTGGCCGCCGCGGTGAAATCCGTATCTTCGCCAACGATCTGCAGCACCGGGGCGGTGATTTTCGACCAGCAAGCGAGGGCCTCGGCGCGGCGGTATTGCACTGCGTTGGGTAATTTGTGCGCCGGGTCAGCGCGCAATGTAATCGTGCCATCTGCCGCTTGTTCTGCCCACTTTTTTGCCACGAACATCGCCTTGTCGTGACTGACTGAGGGATTCCTCTTGCAGATTCGTCGCGCCAGTTCATCGTATGTTGCATAACTTGAGTGCTCTGGCATGACGCGACTTGTTTCGATCCAGCGCCGGTAGTTTGCCGGCGCATCCAGCGGATCGCTGTCCGCCAACCCGAAGCCTTCTACATTGATAAAAGTCGCCACTCGCTCGGGCATGATGCCCGCGTACAGGCCGGCTACATTCGCACCCATGCTGTGACCCAGGAGATGCGCCGGACTTTCCGGCTGATAGCGTGTGAGCAATGCATCCAGGTCTGCAAGATAATCCGGGAACCAGTAACTTTTCGCCCGAGTGCCGGTGTTGCCGAAGCCACGCCAGTCTGGCGCGATGACAAACCACGCTCCTTCGAGCTCATCCACCAAAAACTGGAATGAACGCCCACAATCACCCCAGCCATGCAGCAATACGAGCAGCGGATTACTGCGATCACCCCACTCGCTGACATGGTAATCAATCCCGCGGATGTCGTGCCGCACCGAGTGACAGCAAATGCGTGCTTTATAAATCTCAGTCATTGTTCATAACACATACATTATATTTGGCTAATATAGGAGTGGGGGTGTTAGAGTAACTACATTCTTATTCATCAATGACTTGTAGTACAGGCACCCGCGGTAAATGACATTTGAGATCGCTCTTGTTCTCGGCATTCTTGCCATCTCGCTGATTCTCTTTATCAGCGAAGTCATCCGCATGGATCTCGTCGCACTACTGGTTCTCTGCTCTCTGGCCGTCACCGGGCTCGTTTCAACCAACGACGCGTTTGCCGGTTTCAGCAATCCCGCGGTCATCACTGTCTGGGCAATGTTCATCCTCAGCGAGGGTCTTACCAGGACCGGCATTGCCGATATCATTGGCCGCCAGGTAATGCGGCTGGCGGGGCGGCGAGAAATTGCGATGATCGTCGTCATCATGATCACCGCTGGTGTGCTGTCAGCATTCATGAACAATATTGGCGTTGCGGCGCTCATGCTGCCGGTCGTTGTGGAAGTCGCACGCAGAACCCGAATTCCGCCATCGCGCTTACTAATGCCACTGGCCTACGCGACGCTTCTCGGTGGTCTGACAACCATGATCGGCACACCGCCAAACCTGCTGGTCAGCGAAGCCATGACGCAAAACGGTTATGAAGCTTTCAAGCTCTTCGACTTCGCCCCGCTCGGTGGCGCAATAATGGTCGTTGGCATCATCTTCATTGCCGTTGCAGGTCGCTTTCTGCTGCCAACTGTAAAAACAGATCGTGGCAGACACCAGAGTCAACGCAGTTTGCGCAACCGTTACAAGTTACAGGAACGCACCTTCATGCTGCGCGTCCCACTGGATTCTGTTTTGGTCGGCAAAACGCTCGGCGAAAGCCGCATAGGAGCATCCACCGGCCTCATTATCCTGGCGCTGGTGCGCTTTGGTCGCAGTGAAACGCTGCCCGGCCGGCAAACGACGATTCGTGGTGGCGATGGAATTCTTGTGCAGGGCAAACTGGACCAGTTCCGCGAATTGCAACGCTGGAGCGATCTGGTGATCGAACGTGAAGCGCCGGTACTTAAATCGATGGTCGCCTCAAAAGTAGCCTATGCTGAAATTGAACTTGCCGAAGGATCGCCGCTCGTGTCGGAACTCTTACGACACGCCGGGTTTCGTACCCGATTCAACGTCAGCGTCGCCGGAATTCGCCGGGGCAACACCTATCGACTGACCAACCTCGCTTACGTGCCGTTACGTGCTGGCGACAAGATCCTGGTGCAGGGTGAAATAGAGGCGGTGGCCGAACTCGAGGATTTTGCGGATTTCAGCAATGTGCATCCGGTTACCGATGAAGAGCTCAGCGAAAAATACAGCACTGAAGAACGCATGTTCGTCGTGCGTTTGCCGAAATACAGTGACCTCTCTGAGGTCACGCTGGCTAAAAGTCGTCTTGCTGATGTATTTGATTTTCGTGTCGTTGCCATATTCAGGGACGGCCAGCTCAATATCATGCCGCGCGGCCAGGAAATTCTTGAAGGTGGCGACCTGTTATTGATCGAAGGGCAACATGAAGACATGGATGTTCTGCGCGGCCTGCAGGAACTCGAAATTGAAACCAGCGTATCAGCCAATCGCGGCACGCTGGATTCAGAGCGACTGACGGTAATGGATGCCACGCTGGACCCGCGTTCCAACCTCGCTGGAAAAACCGTTGGCGAGCTGAATTTCCGCGAACGCTACGGCCTGGAACTCGCCGGTATCTGGCGCGAAGGTGGTCCGGTCGGCGCAGAACTCTCTGAAGAAAGACTACTGATCGGTGATGCGTTACTGCTTTTGGGTCCGCACGAAAAACTGAAACTCCTGAGCAATGACTCTGATTTTCTTATGCTGACGCCGCTGGGCCAGGAGCCACCGGATACACGCCGCGCGCCACTGGCTGCATTCATCATGCTTTGCGTTGTAATGAGTGTTATGGCGGGTTATGCACACATTGCTGTTGCCGCTGTAGTCGGTGGCAGCATCATGGTGCTCACCGGTTGCCTGAATATGGAACAGGCCTATCGCGCGATCGACTGGCGTGCGATTTTTCTCATCGCAGGCATGTTGCCGCTGGGTACTGCGATGCAGGATACCGGTGCCGCATCCTTCCTGGCCGATCAGGTCATGCAGCTGTTGGGTGACGCGGGACCGTGGCCGGTGATCATGGGTTTGTATGTCCTCACCGCCATGGCCACCATGATCATTCCAACCGCTGCACTGGTTGTCCTGATGTCGCCAATCGTATTGTCTGCGATGGCGGATATGGGATTGCGGCCGGAGACAGCGATGATGGCGATCGCCATGGCGGCATCGGCGAGCTTCACCAGCCCGATTTCACACCCGGCCAATATCCTGGTCATGGGTCCGGGCGGCTACCGCTTTATTGACTATATTAAAGTCGGCGTGCCCTTGACGATCATCGTCTTTATAACGGTGATGGTGCTCTTACCGATGCTCTGGCCGTTGGTACCCGTTACGCCCTGATCAATAATACTAGTACTCCGTCAATGTGGTAATCGCGGGTTCAGAGCCACCCGGATGATCCAAGACAAGGCGCAGTCTGCAGAGGTATTATTTTCATGTTTGCCAGTCGGCATGGCACAGAACACGACTTGGCTCGGCGTGTCCTTTTCAAGGGCTGCAACGCCGTATTGGATCATCCGGGTGGCTCCCTTCGGGCGAGTCGTGAAGCAGTCGTCCGCGGTGTTGCGCCGCTTGGCAAGGACGCGCCATTGACCTTCGCGACGCGCCTAGCGGTTGTTTATGCCCTCGGGTGCAACCGCTTCACAACTCGCTGAACCCGTGATTACCACATTGACGGAGTACTAGCTCAGGGAACGAGCACTGTCGAGCCGGTCGTCTTCCTGGCTTCGAGGTCTGCATGCGCCTTTGCAGCATCCTCTAAGGGGTAGCGTTGATTAATATTAATATTAACGATGCCATCGCCAACTACAGCAAACAACTCGGCTGCGGCGGCCAGCAGATCCGCACGCTCGGCAATAAAGTCAAACAGAATAGGGCGGGTTACATACAACGAATGTCGTTTTGCCAGTTCTACCGGTGCGAACGCATCGACCGGGCCGGTTGCGTTGCCAAAAGTCACCATGACACCGTGTGGTCGCAATGAATCGAGTGACGATATAAAGGTGTCACGACCGATCGAATCGTAAACCGCAGCGACGCCCTCACCACCGGTTAGGCCTCGGACACTGTCCGCAACATCCTTGTCGTCGGCCATGATGATATGGTCGCAACCCTGGGAGCGGGCCAATGCGGCTTTTTCTTCCGTGCTGACAACACCGATAACCGTCGCACCCAGGTGTTTCGCCCATTGACTTAACAATGAGCCTACACCGCCAGCGGCCGCATATAACAAGACCGGGTCACCGGATTGCACTGGGTAGCTGCGACGAATCAGGTACCAGGCTGTCAGTCCTTTTAGAAATACGGCGGCTGCCTGCTCGTCCGTTACGTTGTCCGGTATTGGCACCAGTTGCCAGGCTGGAAAATTCCTGCTCTGCGCATAGGCGTCCGCAGGTCGACCTGTGTAAACCACTCGATCACCGGTCTTTACCTCGGTGACGCCCTCACCGAGAGCCTCGACAATACCGGCTGCTTCGCTGCCCAGCCCGGTCGGTAAAGCCATCGGATACAGGCCGGTACGATGATAGGTATCGATGAAGTTCAGGCCGATGGCGCTATGGCGAATGCGAGCTTCACCCGGTCCCGGGTCACCAAGCTCGATTTCTTCATACTGCAGGACCTCGGGTCCGCCATATTCGTGAATTCTTATTGCATGTGTCTTCATTGTCTTCTCTAAAAGGGAACCAAGGGTGGAAGAATAGCGAACACCTGCAGAAAAATTAAGCGCTAAATTGATCTGCTGAGACGCGGCGATGAAACGACCCTGTTATCAATTTAGTAGTCCAACAAGGTAGAATGACTCAAATGGGAAGAGTAGCTGGGAAAATCGCGCTGGTCACTGGCGCCGCACAGGGCCTGGGTGCTGCGACCGCAATTATGCTGGCTCGCGAGGGCGCCAAAGTGGCATTGACTGATATCAATCTGGCGGGCGCCAAGGAACAGGCGGATGCTATCAACGCAGAAAATGCCGGAGCGGCGATCGCATTGGAGCAAGACGTCGCCGACGAGAAATCCTGGCAGCGAGTTCTGGCCGACATCCGGCAGCAGTTCGGTGGCCTGAATATCCTGGTTAACAATGCCGGCATCGGCTCAGTTGCCAGCGTCGAGGATGAAACTTTCGAGAAATGGCGGCAAGTGCACGCCGTTGATCTCGACAGTGTGTTTCTCGGGTGCAAATACGCAATTCCGCTGATGAGTGAAAGTGGTGGCGGCTCTATCGTCAACATTTCCTCAATCTCCGGCATCATCGCCGGACACAATCTCGCCGCCTACAACTCGGCCAAAGCCGCAGTGCGCCATCTGAGCAAATCGGTTGCCTTGCATTGCGCACGTGCCCGCAACAAGATTCGCAGCAATTCGATACATCCGGTTTTTATCGACACGCCTATTCTCGATGGCATGGCCAAAGGTAACGACCGTGCGGCAGCGATAGCAAAGCTGGGTCGGCAGATTCCGATCGGACACATAGGGCAACCAGACGATGTCGCCTACGCTGTCCTGTACCTGGCCTCCGATGAGTCAAAATTCGTGACCGGAACCGAGATCAGGGTCGATGGCGGCATCAGTGCGATGTAGCCGGACCTGACGGGCTTACGATCGTGACCAGCACCGTCGTTATTGCAGGAGCCGGACATGCGGCCGGCCAGGTCGTCGCATCGCTACGGCAGAAGAAGTTTACCGGTCGAATTGTCTTGCTGGGCGAGGAATCCTGGCTTCCCTATCAGCGGCCGCCGCTTTCTAAGAAATTTCTTGCGGGCGAATTATCTGCCGAGCGACTTTATTTCAAACCAAAAAGCTTTTACGACGATCCTGATATCAAGATACATCTCGGTACACGGATAACGGCAATAGATTGCAACAATCGCTCGGTCACAGCGGACGATGGTAATGAATTTACATACGACAAGCTGGTGCTTGCACTCGGTAGCAGACCACGACCGTTGCCTTTGCCCGGCGCAGATCTTGCCGGGATACATTATTTACGTGGTATCGATGATGTATTGAGCATCCAGAGCGAGATTCAGGAGGGGCGGCGCCTGGTGATTGTCGGCGCGGGCTATATCGGACTCGAGGTCGCTGCGGTCACAACGCAGCTTGGACTGGAGGTTACTGTGGTCGAGATGGAGGATCGCGTGATGAGCCGCGTCGTGTCGCCGCAATTATCGGAGTTTTATCAACGCGAACACCTGGCGCACGGCGTCACATTGAAATTGTCGACCGGTACCAGTGGCTTTTCCGGCGACGGTAAGCTGGAATACGTCTTGCTCGACAACGGTGCAAAATTGCCAGCGGACCTGGCCATCATCGGTGTCGGCATCGTGCCAAACGTCGAGTTGGCCAGTGCCGCAGGACTTGCGACAGAAAACGGCATCGTGGTCGACGATCACTGCCAGACCAGCGATCCGAATATCTTTGCCGTTGGCGATTGCACATTGCATCCGAACAAAGTGCTTGGCAGGCATTTACGGCTGGAATCCGTACACAATGCTCTGGAACAAGCCAAAACTGCGGCGAGCAATATTTGTGGTGAGGACGCGAGTTACGCGCAGGTGCCGTGGTTCTGGTCAGATCAGTATGACTTGAAATTACAGATTGCCGGCCTCTCACAGGGTTACGACGAGGTTGTACTACGCGGCGACCCGCAGACCCGATCCTTCTCGTGCCTGTACCTTCGTGATGGTCAGTTGATCGCCGTTGATGCCGTAAACAGGCCGAAAGATTTTATGCAGTCAAAGGCGCTGATTGCCAATCACGCACGAATAGAATCGCAAAAGCTTGCGAACATTGATATCGCACTAAAAGATATGGTCTAGTCCGGGCTAGCTTATTCGGCATTGGCCGCGGCTGAGGGCGCGATAATCGTCAGGCTGCCATTCATCGATACCGGGCCGGTCAACGCGGAATAGGCATGCGCGGTCAGGGATTCCACCGCCTCAGTGCTCTGACCGGCGAAGTCGCCGCTACCGCCTGTAACGCGAGCAATACCCAACGCACCCGGACCACTGGTCGTGATGCCGTGGAATGCACCTTTCCAATTGTCCCCGGAACTCCAGCGTGCAGGAATGACAATATCGTGAATATACGACCAGTAATTTTCGGACTGATCGATCAGAAACGTGCCTTGCCCGGGGAGGTAAATATGCCAGACGCTGTTGACCTCGGCATTCGCGTTAAGCAGTGATGTTTGTTCCGAATCCGATGTGAATTTGAAACCAATTCCTACTACCTCGCCGCGGGCGCTACGCAACGTGGTTACGAAAATGCGCGTATCAATTATCGCCAACTCCCACAAGTCGGCAACCCGATCAGGATGTGTGGCGATAATGGAATCGCCGGCATCGGTGTACAGGATGCCTTCGCTGGCCACCGCTGAATAGGAAAGGTTGATAACGCGGTCCTGGGTGACCGACAGTGGCGAGATTGTCACCTGACCGGCGAACGGGTTGTAGTACAACGCCACCGAAAATAGCAGCGCACCCAGTAGTGCACCTGTCAACAAGGAAAATACATACTTCATTGCGCACCACCCGTTTGCTCTTCTAACGGCGAGACCAGCGCCGTCACCAGCTCAATGCGCCCCTGGGTGTCGTAATCGTCATCCTCGACATCAGCAACGAATTGCTCTCTGACTGAACCGCTTAATGATTCGAAATCCCGGGTGCCTGTCAGCAGCACACCATTCCGATAACCTTCGACGGAAGGGTCCAGGTCCATTTGCACATACATGGTGCCTCTTGCCGGAAAGTGCAGTGTCCATTCTATAAACGACCCCGGTCCCTCAGCAGCACTGGCAAGCCGGCTGGCGACGCCGATAACAACGTCATTGCGGTCACGCAGTTTAAACATTTCCGCCTGAAAATTTCCAAACTCTTCTTCGCCGGGCCACGCCAGACCCGCCGGGATCGAATCGTCTGCCCCTGACAATCCAACCAGAATCCGGTCACGCGGCAAATTGATCCGAAAAGTCTCTACATTGCCACCGTTTGGCTGCACGGAAATCAGAGATGTCTGACGATGCAAATCCACCGCTGGAGCAAAATAGATCAGTGCACCGGCGCCCACGAGCCCGAGAATTATTCCGCTTACAAATGTCCTGAACAATGGCATCACCCTGTAGAAAAGCCCAGTTCGCCAGCTTACTGGCAAAGCGTCCTGCGGAGTTTAGTTAAATTGGCCGCTGGTCTCAGCATTAGCCTGATGAAATGTGACCTGGCGCACAATTCGCGTTCAATCACCCCCTTGATGTCTCGCCGGGGGCGGATTCGCGACTTAATCACCGCTGCCGGGATGTTCCCTTTGCGTCAATCGTTTCAGTACAATTCCGAAGAATGAAAGCCGTTTGTTTATGGTCTGGCCCGCGCAACGCGTCAACGGCGTTGATGTACAGCTTTGCCCAAAGAGCGGACACGAAAGTTGTTGATGAGCCGCTATACGGTCACTACCTGCGGGTTACCGGCGCGCAACACCCACTGCGAAAGGAGGTTCTCGCTGCGGTTAACACTGACGGCAACGAGGTAATGAGAGCGCTCCTGAATGAACCTGCGAATGAAGTTACCAGAGTCCTGTTCATGAAGCAGATGGCGCACCATCTCGTTGATCTGGATCAGGGCTTTATGCAGCAGACCAGAAATGTTTTTCTGATTCGCGATCCCAGGGAAATGCTGCCATCGCTTACCGCCCAACTGCCGAATGCCTGTCTTGAAGATACTGGCCTGGCCACACAATGGCGGCTTTTCGAGCGCCTTGTTGCAGATGGCCAGAATCCGGCGGTGCTCGATTCCCGCGAACTGTTGCTGGACCCAGCCGGTGTGCTCGGCAGGCTGTGTGAACATCTGGACATCGACTACACTGACGACATGCTGACATGGCCTGCCGGCGCGCGGGCCGAAGATGGAATCTGGGCATCACACTGGTATCACGCGGTACACAAGAGCGAGGGCTTTGCACCATACGTCGCAAAGGATGCTTTTCCAAAAGACCTGCAAGGCCTGCTCGCGGAGTGCCGGCCGTGGTATGACAAACTATTCGCGCACGCAATTATTGCCACAGGAGGACAATGATTTTGTCAGGCACAGACCCACGAAACGAACACATCATGGTGCACGTCAATGGCGAGCTTGTGCCGCGCGCCGCTGCGAAAATCTCGGTATTCGACAGTGTCGTGCAAGGTGGTGACGCTGTCTGGGAGGGCTTGCGAGTGTACAAAGGTCGCGTCGCGGCGTTGGATGGACATCTGCAACGCCTGCAAAACTCTGCCAGGGCACTGGCATTCAATGCGGTTCCCGCAACCGACGACATTCGTGCCGCGCTCTTCAGCACGCTGGAGGCGAATGGCATGACTGACGAGACACATATTCGACTGACGCTGACCCGCGGTGAAAAAATAACATCCGGAATGAATCCGCGCCTGAATCAATCGGGTTGCTCATTGATTGTGCTGGCCGAATGGAAGCCACCGGTTTATTCGGATGCCGGTATCCGCGTAATCACCTCGTCGATCCGACGCAATACCCCGCAATGCCTCGACTCAAAAATTCATCACAATAATTTGCTGAACAATATACTCGCAGCGATTGATGCGAACGTAGCTCAGGTCGACAGTGCCATAATGCTTGATGTGCATGGTTTTATTTCCGAAACCAACGACACCAATATTTTTCTTGTCCAGGATGATGAATTGCTGACGCCTTTTGCTGATAGTTGTTTGCCGGGTCTGACGCGACGAATGATTCTCGACATTGCTGCTGCAGAAAACATTCCCTGCCGGGAAAAGAACCTGTCAATGACTGAGCTGTATAACGCCGCAGAGGCATTTACAACTGGCACCATGGGTGAACTCACACCTGTGCTGGAAGCGGACGGCAGGATCATAGGCAATGGCAAACCTGGAGAACTAACCCGCAAGCTGTCGGCTTTGCACCGCACGTATGCCTGGGAACATGGCGAGCCATTACCTTTTAAATGAGTTTCCCGAACCCGTCCCTACTACTTCAGGGGGGGGCCTGTAACTCGCAAAGAATGTCAACATCCCTCCTGCGAAAAGTATTGCGCCAGGTAATCTTCCAGGCTCATTTCATCCGCAGCCTCAATCTCCAGTTGCCGCTGAATCGATTGAGTTGCCTCGTCCTCATACAGGCGCAGGCGATCGTCCGGCAGTTGTTCCAGCGCTGCAAAGTAGTCTTTGTGACCGCGCGCGCAGGCCATCGCGAAATGATAAAAGCCGGTTTTTCCCTGCTTCATGTCCTCGAGAATACGTGCCGAGGGAGTCGCCTCAGGATTTTTCAGTAGTTCCCGTTGAGCATTGACGGATTGCACATAGGCATCACCACCCTCTCCCCTGTCGATAATTTCCGCGATGGCTATTACGTCCTCCAGTATTTCGTTCGCCCATTGCCTGAGTTCAACTTCCCGGCCATCCCTCTGCAGACGAAATTTCGGATTACGGCCGTTATGTGCGGTCCCGCTTTGGTTTGTTGCAACTTCCCGCCATCCATCATCGTCAATAAACGGGCTCTCCTCCAGCAGACAATAAATAAGAAATGCCTCCATAAATCGCATTTCGTTCTGGTTGACGCCAACCGGGTCGAATACATTGATGTCCAGTGACCTGATCTCTACATATTCAATTCCACCGCGTCGTAATGCGGCCGTCGGTCGTTCACCGGAATGCGCAACCCGCTTTGGCCGAACGGGACTGTAGTATTCGTTTTCTATCTGCAACTGATGGACATTCAGTTGCCGGTATTCGCCGCCAACTTTTACGCCTATCTTTTCGTACGCCGGCTCCGGCGTGCAAATCGCGCGACTCATGTCGCTAATGTAGTCATCGAGGTTGTTCAGAGAAATGGGGATTTTCGCCTGCGCGTTGCTGCTGTAGCCCAGGTCACTCATGCGCAATGACGTACCAAATGGCTCGAAGTAGGTTGTGTCATCGTAACTCGGCATATTGGTGTCTGTGGCACCCATGAACGACTTGCATAAAGCCGGTGAAGCACCAAATAAATACAGCACCAGCCAACCGTAGCGACGGAAATTTCGTACCAGTCCGAGATAAGCGTCTGAGCGAAATTCATCAGCATCTCGCGATGACTTTTCAAGCTGCTGGTATTGTGGCCAGAATTGCAACGGTAACGAATAATTGAAATGGACACCGGCAATGGCTTGCATCTTGCGACCGTAACGATAACTGAGACCATTGCGGTAAATCGTTTTCATACGACCAACGTTTGAGTGGCCGTATTGAGCCAGGGGAATGCCCGCATCGTCAGACATTACGCATGGCATGCTGGCTGCCCACAACAATTCATCACCCATACGGGCATAGGTGAACTGGTGAATCTCGCAAAGATTGCGCAGCGTCTCCCAGGTGTTGGCGACGGCCGGCGTCACGAACTCGAGCAACGCTTCCGAGAAATCAGTAGTTATGAAGCGATTGGTCAACGCTGATCCCAGCGCAGCAGGGTGCGGCGTGTCCGCGAGATGGCCGTCCGGGCGCACGCGCAGGGACTCTTTCTCAACGCCTTTCAGTCCACCTGCCAGAATGTCCTGGGAACTTGTCGCAGTCAGCCTGGCAATTCGATCTTCGACTATCCTTTTCAAACGAGGCTCTCTCCGGTCACGTTTCGCCCTGAAACACTTGTTTTCGGATGAAAAATCCATCCATGACTTTTCAACATCGTCATTCGCGCGCGGCTCTCGCACATCCATCTCAATTGTGGGCGAAATCTCAAGTCTGGGAAATTCTGCCAGAAACAGCTCGCCCCACGGCATTCAAATAATGCCAATGTCGTGTTGTTTGTGAACTATACAGGCGACCAATATATGTGCCAACGCCACCTGCCTGAATCGGTCAATCACTCAATTTCGCCTGCATTGTCGCCGTTGCCCGGGAAAAATTGGTTTAGAATCAGTTCATATGATATCGCGTAACCACAAGGCCGCCAGGCACAAGATCAACATGTGAATGATGAAATCAATTCTGCATAAACCGATTGCAACGATGGCCCTGTTAGGCCTTGTGCTCCTTGGCAGCGAATCTGCGTGGGCGTTGAGATGTGGCCATCGACTGGTGCTGAAGGGAATGCATGAGTCCCTGGTCATCTCGCTTTGCGGCGACCCTGTCGCGACCAGGCAGCTTGGCTATGTTATTCGCCCTTACGTCGTAGCCCGGCCCGCAGGAACAGGCCATTTGCATGTCACCCGGCATGTATACAGTGGCTATTATCAGGAAATCAGCGTCACCGAAATGGTGTTCAACTTCGGGCCGCACAAGTTGATGCGCATAATCCGCTTTGAAGGTGGTCAACTGGCTTCGATAAAAACGGCCGGCTACGGCTATATTGAGAAACGCTAGCCCGGACACTTCATGAATTGCCGCGATGATTGCACAGAGCATTGTCCGCACACGGGTTTTTTCGACCGAGCGGAATACCAGTCGGTATTCCCGCAAGAGGAAAAGCCAGTGTGCGGACAAGGATCCTGCGAGGGCGCGAGCACATTCATGAATGGTCCGGGCCAGGACCCCGTCAAGGGAGTATTGATGGGTTCGGCCTGACGACTGTTTCACAAATCACGCGCGACAAAAGTACTATGATGCACGCATCTGTAGTCCAACGTTTTACCAGGAGATGATTGTCCAATGAGCGATTCGAAACTGCGGCGTCTGCGTGATTCCACCAGCGGCCCCGGCACATTGATTAGCGAAGGCTGCAAAATAGAAGGAGTTTTGTCAGGAACCGGCAATTTCCTGGTTAGCGGTGAGGTTGATGGACTGTGCGACGTCGATGGTTCCGTAACGCTTACCGCGAGTGGATTCTGGAAAGGCACGATAAAAGCCAGCGTAATCATCGTTGCGGGCACAGTTGAGGGCGACCTTATCGCCAGCGGACGTGTGGAAATCAGCAAAACGGCGAAAATAAAAGGCACAATTTCAGGCGAGGAGATTGCCGTTGCCGAGGGCGCGGTCGTTGACGGGGTAATGCGAACCACTGGCCGAAACGAGCCGCTTGAATTTGTGGAAAAACGGCACACAGACTCCTGATACGTCTAGCCCATTCGCATCAGCCGGACGCTATTGCCCGTCCGCGAAAATCGAGATCTCCACACGATTATTGTGCGCCGCAATTTCGTTCCAGACCGCTGCTGAAACGCCGCTGGACGCATCCGGATACTCCAGCAACGGATCCGAATTACCAAGCGAAATAATATCGAAACGGATTCGGGTTGCAGGGCCTGTATCTGCCAGTTTTATAAAATTCGCAAATGCGACTGACTGACGCAAACCGAGTTCGAATGCCTCACCTTGGGCAAATCCAACCCGATCGCATTGCAGCGTGGTCAGTTCCGCATCGGTAAGTCTGTATCCATCTGCACCGGCGGAAGACATGCAAAAGTCACCCACATACGTTTCGATTCTCACCAGACCGGAGAAATCGATTGCGCTGAGTCGGTCGGACAGCTCCTCTAAAACTGACAGGCGAAAATCATCCAGTGGTAATTCGTCGAAATCATAAGCCGAGGACTGATTAGCCGCCCACTCGATCGTATTTACGGTCACCGTATAGGCAGTTCCCAACGATTGCTGATAGTCACGAATTTGTTGCTGCACCTGCAGCTTGTCTTCATCGCCGAGGACCTGTTGCTCAGCATACATTTGCTGCAAAGTCGTATTCTGCTGCTGCAGATTCTTCCAGCTTCTCTCTCGCTGCCAGTACAACCCGGCAAATATCAACGCCGCCAGAGACAATATGGCCACGGCAATTTGCAGGCGTGGCGGAACATTATCGTCTCGATCCACTGGCTCCGCCTCGATAACCTCTGGCTCGGGGGCACGAATTTCATCGGCAACTCGCGTCGCGATTGTCTCGTAACTGTCGAGTAAATCGCGTCGTAATACTGCACGCTGCTGCTCGAACAAATCCTGGATCAGCGTCCGTAAATCCTGATCCAGTCTCTCCAGGTTGGGAAACTCACCACTGGCAGAACTTGCCTCGACGTTGTCTTTCTGCACACGCCGCTCAACATTGCTACCAATGACACGCAGGGATTTCAGCACCTTCGATACTTCGACGGGTTCAACCTGTTTGGGCAATACACCGACAGCGCCCAGCGCACGAGCCTGACCGACGTACACCTCGCCTTCCTGTGAGGTGTACATCATGATGGGAATAGTCGCCGTGTCCGGATTGTTCTTGATCGCCGAGACAGCCTCAAATCCATCCATGCCTGGCATCAGATGATCCATGAAAATCACGTCTGGCCGATGGTCATTGAGGTAGACCAGCGCGTCCTCGGCCGACACCGCGGTATCGACCTCGAGATCGTGCGTCTCCAACATGCGTTTCAGCACGACTCTTGCGGACTTCGAGTCATCAACGATTAGCGCTGTCTTACTCAACGATCATCCCGGGTATTCCGTCAAAGAGATTTTTTAAGGAGTATTCGGTGGTCCGGCAATTCGGGCCGCAACGAATACCCGCTCGAGACTGATTATGTCATGACTGGCGTGTCAGAAAAGCCGACGCCGTACCTATTTTTGGTTAATTTCAGCCTTTGTTTACAACAGTTTCCGGCACACGGCACAATTTGCCGCTAACACGGGGAAATGAATGCAACCGGGAATCGCCAGAGTGGTAAACTTGGAGTTGTTGATATGCTGCTTGACCCAATCAAACAAGGCTGTCGCGGGCATTTAAAAAAACAAAAATGACAGACCAGCACAAGCTGTAGCCCAAGCGAGGCTGTAAATTTGCTGCATTCGATCGAGTCAAAAAATAACTATGGCCAGTAGAATCCTACCCAGATACCTGATTCTTGTTTCGATCCTTACCGTGGTCGTCATAGGCCTTATGTTGTCCATTTTTTATGGCCAGTACCGCTGGCTGACGGCGGGCATTGTAGGTGCCAGTGTCGAACAACACCACACCAGCCTGGCGGCCAGCTTCGAACGACGTGCCCGAGGTCAGTTGCACCGAATTGCCGACTCACTCTCGAGCGCAGATGCAAACGACCTGCCACTAATACACAGTTTGCTGAACCGGGAAATTACATCCAACGAAATCCTGACCGGGCTGCGCTTTGAAACGCTGGATGGTCTGGAGGTACAGTCCGGACAAAGCGTGGAGCAGCCAAGGGCTGGTGACACGATCTGGCGCACGGACCTCCTGTACATGTCCTATCCGGTTGTACGCGATGAAAGTGAAATCGGCATTTTACTAAGCAGTTTCTCACTCTCGACACTGGGCGAGGAATCTGCAGCGTTCGAGGAGCGCCTGGTCGCGCAAGGCACCGAAAGCCGCCAGATCAGTTTTTTCTGGATTGGTGCCGCGACGCTGGTCACGCTCGGCCTGTGTGGCTTTGGCATATGGATTGTCACGCGAGCTCAGGCGGAGCGCATAAGGAAACTTAAACGTCAGGCGGAAAAACTTCGCGACGCCGATTTCGGCGAGCCGTTACAAGTACTGCGCGGTGACTTGTTAGGTGAGCTTGCAGAAGTTTTTAATGATATGCGGGACAAGCTCCAAAGCACGACAATTTCCAGAAACTACGTCGATAGCGTGCTGGCCAGTATGAATGAGGCGATAATTATCACCTCAGCCAGCGGCACGATTACGCGCATCAACGCTGCCACTTCCCGCATGCTCGAATATGCAGAAGAAGAGCTGATCGACCGCCATATCGACGTCATCGTTGATACCAAAAAAGGCGGTCATCTTGAGGCTGACTCGCACACAGGCGCAGCACGGGAGGCTTTTTTGTTGTCGAAGTCCGGGGAACGAATTCCGGTTTCGTATACGAGTTCCTCCATGAATTCGGACAGCGGTACTGCCGGAGACCGCATCTACGCCGCACAGAATATTACTGAACGACACAAGGCAGAGCAGAGAATTCGTTACCTGGCAAGAATTGACGCGTTGACCAAAGTGCCCAACCGCATGCAATTTCAGCATTTGTTGCAACGCGCTATCGCAAGAGCGAAACGTTCGAATCACTCCATTTGCCTGTTTTATATTGATGTCGACAAATTTAAAGAGATTAACGACACCTTCGGCCACCTGGCGGGCGACGCGACCCTGGAAACGGTAGCCGATCGACTGGCCTCGGCGTTGCCGGAGGATTCTGTCATCGGTCGTCTTGCCGGTGATGAATTTGCGGTAATTGTCGACAAACTGGAAGCCGGCACCGAAAGCTTGTCTGCACTGGAAAAGCTGGCCCGAACATTACTGGATCGCCTGGCAGATCCGTTTAACGTACAAGGCCACGAAGTTTTCATGACGGCCAGCATGGGCATCGCGTTCTATCCGACCGATGCACCAAATGTCATCGATTTGATACGTAACGCGGATGCTGCTCTTTATCACGCCAAGAAAAATGGCGGCAACATGCATTCGTACTATGTGCCGGAAATGAATGAGGCTGCTGTTGAACGCCTCATGACCAAAAGCAAATTAAAACGGGCATTTGAACGCGATGAGCTACTGGTGCACTACCAGCCGAAGTACAACATAGAGACCGGTGAAATGATCGGGGCGGAGGCGCTGGTACGCTGGGAGCGTCCGGAGCGTGGCATTATTTTCCCATCCGATTTCATCCCGCTCGCGGAGGAAACCAACCTCATCATTGAAATAGGCGAATGGGTTCTGGACAAGGTCTGCGAAGATTTCCGCTACTGGCAGCGCACAGTTTCATCACCCGGACGGGTTTCAGTCAACCTCTCACTTAAGCAGCTTCGGCAACCGAATTTCATCAACCGCATCAGCTCCATCATGCGCAGCCACGAGGTATCACCAACTTCACTGGAGCTCGAGATCACCGAGACGACCTTGATGGAGAATCCGGTGCGCACTATCAAGCTCCTGGACGAGCTATATGCACTCGGATTACACCTTGCGATTGATGATTTCGGAACAGGTTACTCATCTCTTAGCGCATTGCAGCAGTTTCCAATCAGTACCCTGAAAATCGACAAGTCATTCGTACGTGATGTGGCAGTAAACGCCGATGATGCAACGATCGTAGGCACGATTATTCATATGGGCAGAAGCCTTAAGTTGGACGTTGTAGCCGAAGGGGTCGAAACAGAAGCACAGCTCAACTTCCTGCAAACACAGGATTGCACCTTCGTACAGGGATTGCTTTTTGGCGACCCGATGAGTTCGGACAATTACCTGGAACTCCTGATGGCACAGGCCGCCGGTACCGATAAGTATCGGACATTGTTTGCATAAGCCGATTGGGGCGTCCTTAAACCTTTGATTTTCATGCCTATTCTCGACGGGCTTCACTAGCTCACCGCGGCATGATTAAATATCCCTGCAGCGAAAATCTCTTAGTACCCAGGTCGGCGGTTGCCACGAAAAACCAACAACAGAAGCGAAAAAATGACGAGAATTATCAAACTAGTTTGTAGCGTCTCCATCCTGTTAGTCGCCCAGTCAGCTTTGGCTTGCGACTATCCAAGTCGGGTTCTGATTCCCAATGGCTCGACGGCGACGAAGGACGATATGCTAAACGGGCAACGAAACGTCAAGACTTACGTTGCCGCGATGGAGGTTTACCTCGAGTGCATTGTCGATAAGGAAAAAATGGCCATTGGATCGCTGGATGACCTTGAGCCGGAAGAAGAGCAGCAGCGCGAGGACATGATGAACAAGAAATACAATGCTGCTGTCGATGAGATGGAAAGACTTGCCGCGCAGTTCAATGCCGAAGTGCAGGCGTACAAGGCCAAGGACGACGGCTAGGAGCCTGATTTACACCGCCGTCATTGCGAGGCAATCTTCCGAGATAAAAGTGGAACCTCCGCTTCGAGATGACGTTGGTTCTTCTGGGTAGTTTAGCCGGGCTACAACGAGTCAATCTCCTTTTGCAAATCGAATCGTTTTTCCGTAATTATTCGTTCCAGTACCTGGATCCGCTCTTCGAGCAAATCAATCTTGCCCAACGTATCCTCAAGCTCCTGGTTTTTTTCCGGCGTGCGCGTTTTGTGTTTGAGCCAGGTCTGGACAATATTGGCGCACATCACAATAGCGACGATTGAGATAACAAAAACGAATGTGCTGCTCATTTGGTTTTCCTTTGCTCAATTGGGATCATATTTGACTGCTGATACTACGCTGCAACAATCCGCTATAGCTTGCGAAATTCCTGATCAAGATTGAATCTTGATGAGGTTACGTACCGCTCCAGCCTCGCGAGTCTGCTGTCGAGCGACTGATACCTGCGCCTGACGTCACCCAGTGTCTGTGCCGGTGCTGAGCGTAGCGCCTTTTGAAACTCGGCATCGTGGTCAGGTTGACTGCTCGGGCCGGGCAGCGACGGGAACAGGAACACCGCACCGAAGTAGGCGATCAGAGTCATGGGCATCGCGCTGAACAGGGCAATTACCGCCAGGACTCTTGTAACTTTCAGATTGAAACCGAAATAATCAGCCAGGCCGGCGCAAACACCGGCCACCACGGCACGGTCCCGATTACGGGAATACCTGCGGCGGCTGATTGAATCATATTTACTCATGAATGGCTCCAGCGATCACGTCCGGTGCGGCGGCGCCAAAACTCGTATTCTCTGTAGTCGCCCGAATAAATCAGTGGCTTTTCTCTGAATAACAGAGTCGCCGCAGTATAGATCAGTGCCGTCGGCCAAAAAAACAGGAACAAACATATCACAGTGATAATTCGTACCGTGCCAACACGAAAATTCGCAAACTCTGCAATACCGGCACAAACACCAAAGATCCAGCCGTTCTCCCGATCGCGGTACAGGCCACGTAAAGATCCATACTGCGAATTCCAGCTACCTCTGCTCATTGTTTTTTCCTCCAGTCCGGTAGTTCGCTATCGAGAATCCGTTCGAGGGTTTCGAGACGCTCCTCGAGACGCTGCGACAGCGACCACAAATCTTCCAGCATCTTCTCGTCTCCACCGGTTATTTCTCGCGCCTGTTTCCACTTGGTAATAAAGTGCAGTGCGATAAACAGCGGGGCCGGAATTGCGAGAAATATAATTATCGCTATGCCCGTTAAGTCGCCCATCGTGACTCCCGGTTACTTCAATTCAGCGGCGCGATCGACGCTGGCCGAAACTCTTTTCTTGAGATCGTCCAGATCCCGCGCGACAGACTCCTCTGCGGCCAGGCCAGCGAGCTCGTGATTGAGATCTTTTGGCAAACCGAGATCGTATGCTTCGATGCGTCCCTCGACGTCATCGATGCGACGCGTGTAGGCTTCGAAACGAACCATCGCGTCATCAATTTTGTAGTCGTGAATTTTTTTCCTGGCGGCAAGCCTGCTGTTGGCGGTCTTGTGGCGGGCCAGCAGAGATTTCTGCCGTGCCTTGGCATCCTGCAACTTTTGCTCCAGCCGTGAAATATCTTCGTTTAACTTGCTGAGGCCTGCATCGATCGAGTTGTAGTCGAACTTGATCAGGTCCGATGTCGCCACTGCTCTGGCCTTCTCGATCAGTGCTGCTTTAGCCAGATCTTCCCGGTCCTTGCGTATGGCAAGCTCTGCCTTTGCGTCCCAATCCGCCTGCTCGCTATCCAGGCGCTCCAGCTTGCGATTCAAGTCCTTTTTGTCAGCAATCGAACGTGCGGCGGCCGAGCGCACCTCAACCAGCGTGTCTTCCATTTCCTGGATCATCAGCCTTACGATTTTTTCCGGGTCCTCGGCCTTGTCGAGAATCGAGTTGATGTTCGAGTTCACAATGTCACTGAATCTCGTGAATATGCCCATTACTTTGTCCTCTGATTAAAAGTTCATTCAACCTAATCTACTGCAGCATCCGTGCCAATTTCGAATTTTTCCGATAACGTATTGTTTTTTAATACTTAATCGCTGCTGCGGCAATGAAACCCAGTTCCTTTTATGTGGTGAAAATTACTAACTATTTGCATATTTCGCTTATAATTGGTTAATTAAGCACATGGCTGCAGAAAGACCTGTTCAACCAATTATCGGCGAAGCACCAGTATTCCTGGAAATGCTGGAGCACGTCTCGCGGGCGGCGCCGCTGAGCAAACCAGTACTGGTTGTTGGTGAGCGGGGCACCGGCAAAGAACTCATCGCATCCCGCCTGCACTTCCTGTCGAGACGCTGGGAACAGCCACTGATCAAGGTCAATTGCGCAGCCCTGACGGAATCCATACTCGAGTCAGAATTGTTCGGTCACGAAGAAGGTGCATTCACCGGCGCTGCCAGAACGCATGTCGGACATTTTGAGCGAGCCAACAACGGCACCCTGGTGCTTGACGAACTGGCAACTATTTCTCTGCGGATGCAGGAGAAAATTCTACGTGTTATTGAATACGGTGAATTGCAACGGGTTGGCGGCAGCGAGACGATTTCTATTGATGTACGAATCGTAGGCGCAACCAATGCCGATCTGCAGGCGTTGGCGGCAGAGGGCCGGTTTCGCGAGGATCTGATTGACCGCCTGGCATTTGACGTCATCACGATACCGCCGTTGCGCGAGCGGCTCGAAGACATTTTGCCGCTGGCCTATGCCTTCGCCCTGAATATGATCAGCGAACTGCGGTTGCAGGTCTTCCCGGGATTTGCCGCGCGCGCCTCGTCGGCATTATTGCGCCACGACTGGCCAGGTAACGTACGAGAGCTTAAAAATGCAGTTGAACGGTCAGTTTATCGGGCCGAGGACCCGAGCCAACAGATCTCGCAAATCGCGTTTGATCCGTTCGATTCACCATTTCGACTACGTGATGTGCGCAGGACCGGAAGTGGGCAGGCAGGAGAATCAGCGCCGCAACGGTCGTACCTATTGCCAACCGATCTTAAGCGGCGGCTGCATGACATGGAGCAGGAGTTGTTAAAGGCCGCACTGGAAAAATCACGCTTTAACCAGCGCGTCGCTGCGAGTCTGCTTGGCCTGAGTTACCACCAGCTACGTGGCAAGATAAGAAAACATTCGCTGGAGCTGAGAAAGGAGTAAGTATCCCCAGGCTTTGCCGGGGGGTCCCCTGTTAGTACCAGGTGGCGTCGAAAAATCTTTAACTGTCATCCCGGTAGCGTCTTATAAAGATCGCCGCCGTGGTAAACAATCCACAGACCACGATACCTGACAGGAATCCTGGACTGCCCAAAAATCGACCAACGTCCATTAGCGACAAAAGACTTAATGTTGCTTCATCGAGCAACGCGAATTTCTCACCTTCCTGGAACAGCAGCTCCATATTGTCCAGATCTGTAAAGAGTGGCATTTTGACGGAACGCACGAAAAATGCTTCGACAAATACTGTGCTACCGAAGAGTATTTTCTCGAACAGCGGGAGCATCGCAATTGGTAAGAAGGCTATTAACAGCGGCGACCGTTTCGCGAAGGCAGACACAAAAAGGAACCAGCCGATAAATGGCGACATCCACAACGGTAGTGCAAGAATGAAAACCAGGGTTGCGGTCCAGTTGTCCAAAAACGGTGCCACAGACCAGATCAGATGCCAGGCGTTGCCACCACGCATGCCGATCCACGCACTCGTGATCAGCAGCACAACGATATGTGTGAACACGATCAGTGCGAAGGTCACCAGGGGAATGAGCAGCACCGCAGTTAGAAGTTTCGACAGCACGGTTTCAAAATCGGTCAGCGGCATCGACCGCCAAAACAGAATGCTGCGATCTTTGCGCTCTGCGTACAGGCAGTCGAGCGTGTAAAAGATGGTCAGTATCCACATCGCAAATACAAACGTGCTCGACAGCGCGATCATGATCCCGGTCAGGGCTGCGGCCCGGGTATTTTCAGGCATATTGCTCACACCAACGATGCCCAGATCGACGTGCTCGATGGCACCGATGGAAATGTTTCCAGTCAACGCCATCAGGATCACCAGCAGTGCGATGACAATCGGAGTCACGTACAACGACCGATGTTCCCACATCTCGCGCCGCAGCAGCGCCAGCTGGATCCTGATCATGCGCCGGCTCCTTTGATTTTGGCGACGAATAAATCGGCAAGATCCGGGGTGCGTAATTCTCCGAGACCCGACAGTTTGTCACGATCTACGCCTTCGAATGTGAGGACTTTCTGGCCGAATACATCGCGTTCGTAAATCGGATTGAGATGGCGCGCCGTGTCAGCATTCTCGCCCGAGGTCATGAGTTCGACGTATTGTCCCGGCAGATCCTCCATGCTCGCATCCAGAACAATGCGGCCATCATTAATAAACATGACGTCGGAAAGCAAATTCTCTATTTCCTCTACCTGGTGTGTCGTGATGATGATGGTTCGTTCTTCGTCAAAATAATCGTTCAGCAAATTTGCATAGAACTCTTTGCGAAAAATAATATCGAGACCGATTGTTGGTTCATCCAGAACCAGCAGTTTCGCGTCTATGGCGGTGATAATTGACAAATGCAATTGCGTTACCATGCCCTTCGACAACTCACGAACTTTCGCTTTTGGTCGAATCTTGGTCCCGGCAAGTAATTCGTCAACGCGACTCCTGGAGAATCGCGGATGAATAGTCTGCAGAAAATCCAGAAGTTGATTAACACGGATCCATCTTGGCAGAACGGCAACATCTGCTATGAAGCAGATGTTCTGCATTAATTCTTTGCGTTGTCGAAACGGGTCCAGGCCAAGAACGGAAAGACTTCCCTGGCAGTCGGTCAGCCCGAGCAGGGCTTTCAGTAAGGTGGTTTTTCCTGCGCCGTTGGGGCCGATCAGACCCATAATGCGACCTTTTTCGATCTCGAAACTGACGTTATCGACAGCCTTTACAGAGCCGTAGTTTTTCGTCACATTGCGCGCACTGACGAGACTAGTCACCCTGCAGCTCCTCTTTTGAACCTGCAGAAGACTTTGGCTCGCCAATTTCTTTTAGCAGTTCATCGACATTCAATCTCAGGCGCTTGATGGTTGCGACAACCAGCGGCCATTCTTTGTCGATAAAACGCCTGCGCTCATCCTTTAACAGTTGCTTGCGTGCGCCCTCCGTTACGAACATGCCACGTCCGCGCTTTTTCTCCACCAGTCCCTCGTCAACCAGCTCCTGGTAACCTTTCAATACCGTCAATGGATTAAGGCGGTACTCGGCAGCAACATTGCGCACAGACGGCAGTGCGTCGCCGTCATTCAAGACACCTTCGAGCATCATTGCCACGACCCGATCACGCAGTTGGCGATAGATCGGCAGGTCTTCGTTCCACTTAGGGTCCATTGAGTGTCCGATGCCCGTCATTTGTTATTGTATTTTGCACGGCGTGCAGCATTGTGATGACAATCCACGCGCCAATAGTAACAGGACGAGGCTGGATGTCGTGGTTCAGGTGTTGCATTCAGCGAGTCGCGCCAGTCGGCAAGAGCACCAGTTGCTGTTTCGTTTTTCATGCGCTGGATAAGCCTTACTGAGCCGAGGGCCGCTCTTGTTCGCCACCAACGTCAATTGTCGTGGGCAGTGTCAACATGTCGATGGTTATTTCTAACTTTTCAGGCAGTGCCAGGATCGTATCTACGATCTGTGGCAATGACTCGATGTTCTTAAGCATTTCAGTGTTGAGAATGACATTGGTCCGGGCGAAAAGTGAAGGGTTCGCAGCTGCAGTTACCGGACCCGGCAGATTGGCGCGTGACTGGCCGGCAACCAGTGCGACCACCAGCAGCAATAACAGCGCAATCGGGACCAGACCATTGGTAACCTGAATAAAATGTTTGTTCATTTTCCTGCTCCACGCGCCTGCCCGGCACAGTGATCTTCATTTAAGTGGCATAGTGTTATAGTTGACTATAACACCAGTTTTACTGATTGCAAGCGATTTAACCCAAAAATCGAGCAGCGACGTTTAATCAGACATGCATGCACAACGTAATACTTTTAATATCAACTGCTTAGCAAATCAAAAGATCGGATTCCCGGGGCGCAAAAACACCTCAGCAGATTCGTTCCAGCGGCTGCGGGCGATCGCCAGCTCACCTGCGAGCCCTGCTGAACGTTGCATCCCGTGGCTGTCGTAACGGATGTCATGGTGGCTGGTGATGCGCAGCTTTCCAGTTGCGAAAAGCTCGCTTATGCTCATCCGATGAGCACCCCTACGAAAGACTCGGCCTTGATGCTGCGTTACAAGGACGGTGACGTTGCGGCGTTTGAAACGCTTTATCGGCGCCATAACGACTCTTTGTATCGGTATTTGCTACGCCTTGCACAAAATCGGCATGCGGCCGAGGACGTGTTTCAGGAGGTTTGGAGCAAGATCATAAAATCGCGTGAAAATTATCGGCCTACCGCCAAATTCTCCACCTTCCTGTTTCGCGTCGCGCACAATTGTTTTATTGACTACCTTCGTCGCAACAAACGGCATACACACGTTGTGGCGATTGACCCGGACACCCGCCCCAACCCGGCAGACGAGCCGGAGCTTGCAACCGAAAAGGAATTCGCCAGGCGCCGCATGGCAATTGCTTTGCGGGCGTTGCCTGAAGAGCAACGTGACGTGTTCCTGTTGTATGAGGAAGCGGGACTAAGCATAGATTCCATTGCGACAGCGACCGGCGTCAATCGCGAGACCGCGAAAAGCCGCCTGCGCTACGCGGTTGCCAAACTTCGGGCGGCACTGATCGAAACCGGGACAAGCAGCGCGGGAGATACCTGACAGGCAGGCAATTTTGTACGCCGACATTGGATATTCAAGATGACCAATTACGATGACAACCTGGCGAACAGCAAGCACGATGCCGAGATCTCGGCACAGTATCGTGCGCTCGCAACAGAGACGACACCAAAGGAGCTGGACACGATAGTCCTGCGCGCCGCGGTTAAGGCCACCAAAAGACGATTATCTGGATGGAGTACCAGCTGGTATCGGCCGGTAACCGTCATTGCAACTGTGGGTCTTGGCGTCGCATTGATCCTGGAGCTCAGCCAACCGCAGAGTTTTGCTCCCCCGCCAGACATTGCCCCGGAGGCGAGCGTTTTTCAGGATGCCGCAGAAAACGCAGCAATCAGCGTGCGAGAATCAGATGCTACCGCTGACGAATCGCTGCAGCTCTCGACGCAGGGCACCAGCGGTACTGAAGCTATTACTGCTACAAAAAGTGCCACAGTTGAGGATCAACAGTGCAACGATGAGCAACTCGTGCGACCGGAAACGTGGTGGCAATGCATCCAGGAACTACGTGAAGCGGGTCATACTGGTGCAGCAGAGTCGGAACTGGCAAACCTGCACAAAACGTTTCCGCGGTACCAACCTGCCAAATAGGTAAAGGGTGTAGGAACGCAGACGATAGTGCGGTAACGCTTACAAGAACCAACGTCATTGCGAGCCCGCAGGGCGCGGCAACCTCTATCAGGTTGTAGTAGCGCAGAACGAAGCCCAACGACAGCGTCAAGAGGTTGCCGCGCCCTGCGGGCTCGCAATGACGTCTGTTTTACAGGCTATCCACCAGGGTCTGCCTCGTTCAATTCGCTACCGGATGAGATTCTATCCACTATAGGACCACCTCAAGTGCTAAAATCGCGCGCCGCGATTGGCGAAGTTGCAGGCCTTCCTGATGAAGGCGGCAGCGACAGTCGCTTGTATAACATCTTTCCCTAAACGCAGGATGACCAACCATGAAAAATCCCGTTCGCGTCACGATCACTGGCGCTGCCGGCCAGATCGGCTATCAACTCGCGTTTCGCATTGCCTCAGGGCAGATGCTCGGCGCGGATCAGCCAGTCATATTACAGATGTTGGAAATAACCCCGGCGTTGGCGGCGCTGCAGGGCGTCGCAATGGAGCTGGATGACTGCGCCTTCGACACGCTTGCCGGCATCGTGGCAACAGATGAAGCAGACGTTGCGTTTAAGGACGCCGACTATGCTCTGCTGGTTGGCGCCCGCCCGCGCGGTCCGGGCATGGAGCGCAAGGACTTACTGGAAGCCAACGCGGCGATTTTCTCCGTACAGGGCAAGGCGATCAATGATCATGCGAGTCATGACATCAAGGTACTGGTGGTTGGCAATCCCGCCAACACCAATGCGCTGATCACCAGCAGCAATGCGCCCGATATTGACCCTGCGAATTTCAGCGCCATGACGCGTCTGGACCACAATCGTTCTGCTGCCCAGCTGGCCGCAAAGACCGGCAGTCCCGTCACCGAAATCCGCCAGTTGATCATCTGGGGCAATCATTCGGCGACTCAGTACCCTGATATTCACCACGCGACGGTCGGCGGGAAAGCAGCCCTGGATCTGGTTGACCAAGCCTGGCTGGCTGACGAATTCATTCCGACGGTGCAACAGCGCGGCGCGGCGATTATCAAAGCCCGGGGCGCATCATCCGCCGCCTCGGCAGCCTCTGCCGCCATTGATCATGTGCGCGATTGGGCGCTGGGCACACCAGCCGATGACTGGGTCAGCATGGCAATACCATCTGATGGCAGTTACGGCATCGAGCCAGGCATCATTTATTCCTATCCGGTTCGTTGCAGCGGTGGCAAGTACGAAATCGTGCAAGACCTTGAGATTAGCGATTTCAGTCGTGAACGTATGGCGGCGACAGAGCAGGAATTGCGCGAGGAGCGCGCAGCCATCGAATCACTGCTTTAGTACTCCATCGAGCGAGTAGTCCAATAAGGGTGGTTTGATGTTGGTTGGTTCGCGAATCCGGGCGCGGCCTGAGATTCAGTTCACAGGTGTCGGCCGGGGGTCTGGCACCATGAATCTCCGGGTGATAGGGTGCTTTGGGAGTCATCGCCATACGGCGCGGCAACAAGTTTTAGCGGTGATTTACTACACTCATTGAGGATTAATTCGTGTCCGGTTTCATGATTGGCCTTGCCTGGTTCCTGCTGTTCTTCGGCGGCGCCATCTATCTGGCCTACAATCGCATCAACCTGCTCGCATCGACGATCGCCAGCGGCTTCGTACTTCTCGCTTACACGGTATTTGGCGACGGCAATTTTTTCTGGCTGTTGCTGCTATGGCTGGCTTTCGCCGTCATGGTAGTGCCCAATCTGCGGGAGTTCCGGCGCGAAAAAATCACCCGCCCGGCGCTGGACATTTATCGCACGATGCTGCCCTCGATGTCGGATACCGAAAGAGAGGCGCTCGAAGCCGGCAATGTCTGGTGGGACGGCCAACTGTTCTCCGGCATGCCCGACTGGGATAGCCTGATGTCGTTCCCGGCACCGCAGTTGTCAGATGAGGAACAGGCATTCTTCGACGGTCCCTGTGAAGAACTCTGCGCCATGCTGGACGATTGGGACATCGCCCACGAACGCGGCGACATGTCGCCAGAGACCTGGCAGTTCATCAAGCAAAACAAATTTTTCGCGATGATCATTCCAAAACAATACGGTGGCCTGGAATTTTCTGCTTACGCGAATGCGATGATCATCACCAAGCTTGCTAGCCGCAATGCCACGGCATCGTCGACGGTGGGCGTGCCGAATTCGCTTGGCCCGGCAGAGCTCCTCCTGCACTACGGCACCGACGAGCAGAAGCAATTCTGGCTGCCGCGACTCGCCAGCGGCGATGAGATTCCCTGCTTCGCACTGACTTCTCCACAGGCAGGCTCCGATGCCGCTGCATTGATAGACAACGGCGTTATCTGCAAGGGACAGTGGCAGGGAAAATCGAGGCTCGGCATCCGGCTGAACTGGGACAAGCGCTACATCACACTGGCGCCGGTCGCCACCGTTCTCGGTCTGGCGTTCAAACTTTATGACCCGGATCACCTGATAGGTGATAAGGATGAATACGGCATAACGGCCGCCCTGATTCCAACCGAATTGCCCGGCATAAGCATCGGGCGACGCCACCATCCACTGAGCATTCCTTTTCAGAATGGCCCGACCTCGGGAAAAGACGTTTTCGTGCCCCTCGACAGCATCATCGGCGGGC
>SMUY01137307.1_pt1 | contig 34502 bp, 33 predicted proteins | sample 2456441 | NCBI WGS metagenome assembly SMUY01 (sample SAMN11095931, study PRJNA526329) | marine sediment metagenome | biome: Marine sediment; feature: Surficial sediment; material: Deep marine sediment; isolation source: Hadal surficial sediment | place: Pacific Ocean | collected 2014-11 | depth...
CCTGTAGCGTGGGCGTTGATATAACCAATTGAGGTGGGGTCAAGCGCGGCGTCATCAAGTGCTACACGCATCGCACGTACTTGACCTTCCGCAGATGGTTGCGTGAGGTTGTGTGCATCACTTGAAGCGCCATATCCCACAATTTCAGCAAGCGGTTGAATACCACGTGCTTCTAAGAGCGTTTCCGATTCTAGTATAAGCATTGCTGCACCCTCACCGAGTACAAGGCCGCTTCTATCTTTCGCAAATGGGCGGCACGATGCGTGTGCACCTTCAGGATGCTCCTTAGCGAGTACCGTGAGTGCTTCCCAGCTCACTATAGAGCCGTCGTTCAGCATCGCTTCAGCCCCACCAGCAACAACACGTTCTAGGTAGCCATCGCGGATTGCACGAAAAGCTTCACCTATTGCGGTCGTTGAAGAAGAGCATGCGATTGAGTAATTTTGCGAAGGTCCATACAACTTGTGGCGCATTGAAATGTGACCAGCTGGGGCGTTTGGCATGATTAAAGGTACCGTGGTTGGCCTTGCCATTCGACTTCTTTTAACAAAATACTTTTTATAGGAATCTTCTAACGTCTGTGCGCCACCCAGTGCACAGCCAGTGTACACGCCTGTTGTTGATAGATCAGCGTTTCCAGATAGCAATCCAGCGTTTTCAAAGGCTAGACGTGCAGCGACTACCGCCATCTGCGAAACCCGGTCCATGAATAGGATCTGTATCTTGGAAATTTCCCCTGCTGGGTCGAAGTTAGTACTTGCAGCCAGAACATCGCTTCCAAACTCGGGCGTTCCGGAACGTATCATACGGATCGCAGATTTACCCTGGTAAATCTTGTCAAAAACTTGGTCTGGGACACATCCATGTGGTGTGACTAGGCCGATACCAGTGACAAAAACGCGATTGCGCTTCACGAGAGAACCATCAACCGTTTTTGGCTTGAAGCGTCTCGTCAATGAGTGTAACTGCCTCGCCAAGGGTCTTTAAATCTAGTTTGTCGCTAGGAATATCAATATCGTATTTTTCCGAGACATCGAACATCAATTCTACCATTGTGAGCGAGTCAAGCCCCAAGGTCTCAAAGGTTGCCTCACGTGAGATAGCATCTTTGTCGACTTCGAACTTGTCTATGAGAGTTTGGCGAATGTAATCGAATGAAGAAGTCAAGGAGATTTATTAATATCAGTCAGAAAACAGTTTGCGGGTAGTAACTATGTGGTAAATATGAACTTCATGTTTATATGCTAATTACTGCAAACGGATTTTACACTCTCCAAGTCCTTGTGACAACTTTTTGTCAATAAGTCATTCGCGTACATAAGGTGATATGTGATTGATTGTTAGTGTGAGTTCGTCTGGTTTGTATTTAGGTGTTATTAAATATTGTTTTGAACATATATCATTGTATAAAACGTGTGCAGGCAAGTCGCTTGTATCTTGAGCAACATTCATCAGCTCAACAAACAACGTGATATTATGTTGTTTGTTTTTTGTAAAATTTGGTAAGTTTTGTGAGTGGTGGCTAGCTTTAATTAATATTTAGTTTTCCAGACTTTTATTTTCTTGGCTATCAGTTCAAATCTAGTGCGACCTATACAGATACTTTGAAGGGCTGGGTGTTTTACCTAGCCTTTCTTCATTTTCGGTCAAGATTATACATGAGTATTCCAGCGCCCTATTCAAGTACCAAACCCTATGTTGCCCCCACCTGGCTACCGGGCGGTAATGCGCAAACTATTTATCCCTTTTTACTCAACTCATTACCCCTAGTTTCTTATAGACGCGAACGCTGGGAGTTGGACGATGGCGATTTTATTGATATTGACTGGTTGGATAACTCAATTGATTCGCCATTGGTCGTATTATTTCACGGGCTTGAGGGAGGGTCATGTAGTCATTATTCTAGAAGCATTATGGGGACGCTACGGGATCTGGGCTGGCGTGGTGTGGTTGTGCACTTTCGTGGTTGTTCCGGATCCCCTAATCGTTTGCCGCGTGCTTATCATGCTGGTGATTCGGAAGAAATTGACTGGATTTTGCGCCGAATAAGTGAGCAAAATGAATCACCAAGCCCCGCCCCACCTCTTTATGCTGTTGGCATATCTCTAGGCGGTAATGCGTTGCTAAAATGGCTTGGAGAGCAAGGTGAACAAGCCTGTCATGTGCTTGATGGAGTTGTGACAGTTTCTGCTCCACTGGACTTAGTAGCCTCAGGGCAAGCTTTGGGCTCAGGATTTAATCTGTTTTATGCCCGCCATTTTCTTGGCACCCTGAAGCAAAAAGCATTTGAAAAACTTGATCGTTTCCCTGGGTTGTTTGACGCTTCTGCAGTGTCGGCATGTACCACATTATATCAATTCGACAACCTCATAACCGCACCACTGCATGGTTTTCGCAATACCGATGAATATTGGAATCTGTCTAGTAGTAAGTCGTGGCTCAAGCATGTCCAGGTTCCTACGCTGGTCATCAATGCTCGCAATGATCCATTCTTGCCCGCGCCAGTTTTACCTATACCAGATAATGTTTCATTCGCAGTTACACTAGAGTTTCCTGAACAAGGGGGACATGTTGGTTTCCTAAACTCACCGTTTCCCGGCAAGCTTACATGGCTGCCCGAAAGGATAATCGAATTTCTTAAGAATCAACGTAACCTGCATTCACAGTTTGCGAACAAACCTTCTTGAAACTTTAAATTTTTAAAATTTTCTTTTCCATGTGTAGTTATATTTGTGGTTTGTAATTAAAGAAATCTGGCCACCAAAGCTTTTTCAATATTACCAGTCAGAGGATTTTAACCCTGTAGCCATTACCTGGGGCAACACTGACTAATTTGCCATCAAGGTCTTGCATATATGCGAGTTTGATAATCCGGTTTCCGGAGGGATGTATGATTTCTAGTCGATCACCAATCTGAAAGCGGTTTTTTACCAATACTTCAGCCATCCCGCTAGATTCATCAAAATTAGTGACATCTCTTACATTGGCTACGGTTTGATTCCGAATGGCCTCGCAGGTAATTTTGAGTATTGCTAGCGTGATGTCGTTGGTAAAAGCCATCGGAATAGCCACGATTAGCTAAACTCTCTAGTTCGCCCAGTAATGACGGATCCAGGATACGTCCTGCCACAGCATCGTCTATTGCTTTGCGATAAACCTGTGTGGTACGAGCGACATAATAAAGTGATTTGGTACGTCCTTCGATTTTCAGAGAATCCACACCAATTTTGACTAGCCTCTCGACATGCTCTGCTGCCCGTAGATCTTTAGAGTTCATGATGTAAGTACCGTGTTCGTCTTCCATGATGGGCATTAACTGACCTGGACGTTTCTTTTCTTCAATTAGATAGATTTGGTCTGCTGCAGGGTTGCGCTCCACATTTCCGAAATTTGTAAATCCTGATTGCACTACTGTTTGATTAAAATCAATTTTTGTGCTTCCTGTACGTCCCCACTTGCATTTTCTTCAGCAGGTTTAACCTTATAGCCCCAACGACAGGAATTGGTACATGTTCCCTGATTTGGGTCGCGGTGATTAAAGTACCCAGACAATAAGCAGCGCGCATTTTTTCCAATGAACCGGCAGGGAGTAAAAGTTCGGGAGCTTCCAACATGGTGTAGAATTAAAACCAGTTTGTACTATTTAGTTTTGGTGTTGTTTAGAAAATTAAAATACCCAATCAGATACGAGTACAACAGAATACTCTGTGTTGAATTGTAACATCATGCCTACCACTCCCACTTTCATTCATCTACGTATGCACAGCGAGTATTCCGTCTCTGATGGAATCGTACGTATCGATAGTGCGGTAGCGAACGCTGTTGCAGACAATATGCCAGCGCTCGCACTGACTGATCTTTCTAACCTATTTGGTATGGTAAAGTTTTATGAGAGAGCGCGTAGTAAGGGTATAAAACCAATCACTGGCTGTGATGTCTGGATTACCAATGAAAGCGACCGAGACAAGCCCTCGCGGCTCTTGTTATTGTGCAAATCTTATTCAGGGTATCTGTTGCTGTGCCGTTTGTTGTCACGCGCCTATCGTGAGAATCAGTATCGGGGTCAAGCCGAAATCAAGAAAACTTGGCTAAATAAAAATGAAATCGGAACAAATGGGCTGATTGCCTTGTCCGGCGTACACCTTGGCGATATCAGCATGGCTTTGATGCAGGATAATTTCGTTCAAGCCAAAGCACTAGCACAGGAGTGGTCAGATCTTTTCCCTAATCATTTTTATATTGAGGTACAACGGGTAGGGCGTACCAATGAAGAAGTTGTTTTACAGAATTCGCTGGTATTGGCATCAGTCTTATGTTTGCCGGTAGTAGCAACGCAGCCAGTACAATTTATGACTCCTGAGGATTACAAAGCCCACGAGGCGCGAGTATGTATTGCTGAGGGCTATGTGTTGGGTGATCGTAGACGTCCGAAGAATTTCACTGAACAGCAATATTTTAAGACTCAAGCAGAAATGGAAACACTCTTTGCAGATATTCCAGTTGCCCTTGCCAACAGCGTGGAAATAGCCAAACGATGTAACCATATATTGGAACTGGGGGTCAACCGTCTACCGTTGTTTCCTACTCCAAACAATGAAAGTCTTGAGAAATATCTGCATGATCAGGCATTAGCAGGCCTAGTGAGTCGAATGAGAGTACTCTTTCCTGATTCGGTTAGACGTGAAGCAAAAATGCCGCAATATCGTGCACGATTGGATTTCGAAGCAACCACTATCGTGCAGATGGGTTTTGCTGGATATTTTCTAATTGTTGCAGATTTTATCAACTGGGCTAAGCAAAATGGAGTCCCGGTAGGTCCGGGGAGGGGCTCCGGTGCGGGTTCACTAGTCGCATATTCTCTGGGCATAACTGATCTTGATCCTTTGCGCTACGATTTGCTGTTTGAACGTTTTCTCAATCCAGAGCGAGTATCTATGCCTGATTTTGATATTGATTTCTGTCAGGATGGACGCGAACGAGTGATCGATTATGTGAGGCAGAAATATGGTGCTGAAAGTGTTTCACAAATTGTCACTTTTGGTACCATGGCAGCGAAAGCAGTGATACGTGACGTTGGGCGGTCATTAGACTTACCATACAACTTTGTTGATCAATTGGCAAAGCTGGTGCCATTTGAGCTGGGCATAACTCTAAAAAAAGCTCGTGAAATTGAGCCGCAACTTAATCAGCGTGCGAAAAATGAGGAAGAGGTGCGCGCATTATTGGAATTAGCCGAACGTCTCGAAGGGATTACACGAAATGTTGGCATGCATGCTGGTGGAGTATTGATTGCTCCAGGAAAGATCACTGATTTTTGTCCGATATATTGTGCAGATTCCGCTGGCTCAGTGGTAAGTCAGTTGGACAAGGATGATGTGGAAAAAATAGGCTTAGTAAAGTTCGATTTTCTGGGGTTACGGACTTTGACAATCCTTGATTGGACTATCAGATATATAAGACAACGAGATTCGGGACTGGAGAATCGAAATATTAATATTACCTCAAGAGACATTTCTCAAGAAGTCGCTGAATATAGAATTGCAAATCCCAAGTTTTCCTCTTTGGAAACTATTCCCCTAGAGGATTCTACTACTTATGCATTGTTGAGACAGGGAAATGTTGTTGGAGTGTTCCAGTTCGAATCGCGTGGCATGAAGGATCTGTTACAAAAGACTAAACCAGACTGTTTTGAGGATATTATCGCGTTGGTAGCTTTGTATCGACCAGGTCCAATGGATCTAATTCCCGAATTCACTGAACGTAAGCTTGGTAAACGTGTGGAATATCTTGACCCACGCTTGCAGCCCATACTTAGCCCGACTTATGGTGTAATGATTTACCAGGAGCAAGTAATGCAAATTGCCCAGGTAATAGGCGGTTATAGCCTTGGGAGTGCCGATTTACTACGGCGGGCAATGGGTAAGAAAAAAGTTGAGGAAATGGAGCGGCAGCGAGATTTTTTTGTTTCCGGCGCAATAAAAAATGGGTTAACTAAACGTAAGGCGGCAGAGCTTTTTGGCTTAATGGAAAAATTCGCAGGTTATGGTTTCAATAAATCGCACGCAGCAGCCTATGCTTTGATCGCATTCCAAACTGCCTACCTTAAAGCGCACTATCCGGCAGAATTTATGGCTGCAACCTTGTCTGCCGACATGGATGATACTGACAAGGTACACACGTTCTTCGAGGACAGCATTGCCAATAAGATCGTTATTCTTCCTCCCGACATTAACTTGTCTGTATACCGCTTCGTACCTATGGACGGAAAAACTATACGTTATGGATTGGGAGCGGTGAAGGGTACTGGGGAGTCAGCGATTACGATCATTACAAAAGCACGTAATCAATTTGGGCCATACACTGATTTGTTTGATTTTTGTCTGCGTGTTGATAAACGTATTGTTAACCGTCGTGTGTTGGAGTCACTAATTCGTGCAGGTGCATTTGATTCCATAAATAACCATCGAGCAGGGCTGTTAGCATCGGTTGGTATCGCATTAGAATATGCTGAGCAAACTAGTCGTGCAGCTAACCAAGTAAGTTTATTTTGTGAAGATGATATAGCAGCTGAAAAACCACATCTAATTAGCGTACCTCAGTGGATGGAAAAGGAGAAATTACAGAATGAAAAATTGGCTCTTGGATTCTATTTAAGTGGGCATCCGTACAATGCTTATGCTCATGAATTGAGAAATTTTGTGCCTACTCAACTGGACCGGTTAAAGCCACAAAGGGAACCACAGATTCTAGCTGGGATTATCTACTCCATTCGTATTCAAATGACCCGACGAGGCAAGATGGGAGTAATAGTATTGGATGATGGTAACGCACGCGTAGAGCTAGTAGTGTACAGCGAGTTATTTGACGCGAACCGTAATTGGCTGAAGGAAGACCAATTGCTAGTAGTGGAGGCTAAGGTGAGCAGTAAGGGAAGCAACGGAGAAAACAGTGGCGGATTGCGTATTTCTACTGATAAGCTTTTTGATCTTGCTGGCGCTCGTTCTTACTATGCAAAAGGTATGTGGCTTCATTGCAATGGGTTGTCGAATGCCGTCAAATTGAGGAATTTGCTAGCGCCCTATCGCAATACCAGCATCCCTAATAATAGCGCAAACAATAGTTGTTACTGCCCAGTATCGGTAATTTATCGCAACCAAAGTGCAGCTTGTGAAATTGAATTAGGCGACGCATGGCGGGTGAGCTTACACGACAACCTACTTCAATCTTTATCAGAACATTTCCAAGCAGAGAATGTGCGAGTAATTTACTGAGGGTATATATCAGGCTATACTAACTAGAATGCATTGAAATACATATCAGAGAAGCGTCTTAAGTTTGACATTTGGTTGGGTCTGGCATAGAATTCGCGCCATTCCTTAGACATGCAGAACACCTTTGTGAAAACATTCTCAGCCAAACAAAACGAAGTGAACCACGACTGGATTGTGATTGATGCGGCCAACAAGGTGTTGGGGCGTCTTGCTACAGAGATTGCTCGCCGTCTACGTGGAAAACACAAATCAATATTTACCCCCCATGTGGATACAGGGGATTTTATCGTCGTGGTCAATGTTGATAAATTACGTGTTACCGGCAACAAGTTAGAAAATAAAATCTATTACCGTCACAGTGGTTACCCTGGAGGGATTCACGAGACAAATTTCGCCAAAATGCATGCACGTTTTCCTGAGAGACCACTAAAAAAAGCGGTAAAGGGCATGTTGCCGAAAGGTCCACTTGGTTATGCTATGTTGAAGAAGCTCAAAATTTATGCTGGCGCCACTCATCCTCATGCAGCGCAACAACCTCTACAGCTTGATTTGGGAGCTCAATAAGGCTTATGAGTACATATTATCATTATGGTACCGGTCGGCGTAAGTGTGCAGTAGCGCGGGTATTTATGAAACCAGGTAATGGAGTGATTGTTGTCAATCATAAACCAGTTGATGAATTTTTTTCACGTGAAACTGGTCGTATGATAGTTCGTCAACCACTTGAATTGACTGGGAATATAAAAACTTTTGACATTATGGTAAATATTTCTGGTGGTGGTGAATCTGGACAGGCGGGTGCGGTGCGTCATGGAATTACTCGTGCGCTTTTAGACTATGATGAAACACTTAGGCCTGTACTGAGAAAGGCTGGGCTAGTTACGCGAGACGCGCGTGAGGTAGAGCGGAAAAAAGTAGGTTTGCGCAAGGCGCGTAGGCGCAAACAGTTCTCTAAACGTTAATGTTTTGTGCATAGCAAAAAAAGCCGCCAGAAGTTGGCGGCTTTTTATTTGTTGATTATAATCATTAAACTTTATTTTTTATGAAATGTGGGCAGAGAATAATCCTAACTTCGCCTGTCCAATAAATCATTTGGGAATTTTATGATTAAAGTTGGAATTGTTGGTGGGACTGGTTATACCGGTGTTGAGCTACTACGTATATTATCACAGCATTCTGAGGTGAGCATACAAGCTATAACTTCGCGAAAAGAGATGGGGATGGCTGTGGCCGAGTTATTTCCCAGTTTGCGTGGGAGGATAGCGCTAAAATTTTGTGATCCAGCTGACGCTAAGCTAGATAAATGTGACTTAGTGTTCTTTGCTACTCCTAATGGTATTGCAATGCAGCAAACTAGAGTATTACTGGATGCAGGAGTGAGGGTGATAGATCTAGCTGCAGACTTTCGTATTAAGGATGTGTCTGGGTGGGAGCATTGGTATGGTATGTCCCATGCCTGCCCGGATCTGGTGGCAGAGGCTGTCTATGGTTTACCTGAGATCAATCGAGACAAGATCAAGGTAGCGCGGCTGGTGGCCAATCCCGGTTGCTATCCTACTGCTGTACAGCTTGGTTTTTTACCTCTGATTGAAGCTGGAATTGTAGACACTGATCATCTTATCGCTGATGTAAAATCTGGTGTTTCTGGCGCAGGGCGTAACGCGGGAGTACATACACTGTTTGCGGAAGCATCTGATAATTTTAAGGCCTATAGTGTGCCCGGACACCGGCATCTAATTGAGATTAAACAGGGTTTGTCTAATATTACAGCTAGCTTGGTTGGGCTCACGTTCGTGCCGCATCTCACGCCGATGATCCGGGGTATACATGCCACACTCTATGCGATACTTACCGAAGACGTTGATATACAGGCATTATATGAAAATCGTTATGCTAATGAGCCGTTTCTTGATGTGTTACCCACTGGTAGTCATCCAGAAACTCGCTCAGTGAGGGGATCCAATTTTTGTCGTATTGCGGTGCACCGTCCTCAAGGTGGTGACACGGTTGTTGTATTGACGGTGATTGACAACTTGGTTAAGGGTGCGGCAGGACAGGCAGTACAGAACATGAATCTAATGTTCGAACTTCCAGAAACGCTTGGCATTGATCATATAGCGCAGTTACCGTAAACACACCACAGTGAATTGGCGTAGCTTGATGGAATTTATCAAAAGTATCAAAAGAAAATTTGGGGTATTTGCACCACAAGTTACGGTGCGTCCACACATTCCATGGTATTTACGTTGGTTGGTACTCGTTGTTCTCATTGCACTCTTGGTGTTGTTGTCTTGGGTCATGTTCGACGCAGGGCGCCAGTTTACTAGTTTTGGCAAGAAAGGGATAAATCATGAGTTGGATCAGTTATCCGATTTTAGTGCACGTTTAAAGCGAGATAATGAGAAATTGCGCACACAGGTGACTGGACTTGAGCGACAGTTACAGATGGATCGTATTACAAGAGAAGATATTGCTAAACAAATCAAGATGTTAGTGTACGAAAGCACTCACTTAAAGGAAGATTTGGTATTTTTCCAAAATCTTGTATCTGGAGACGGAAAGGTCGCTGAAAATATCTTTATTTACCATTTCAATTTAGAACAAGGACAATCTCCTAGGGAATATCGCTATAGCTTAGTGCTCTTACATGGTGGACAACATACTAATATTAATGAATTCAAAGGTAAACTAGCTTTCGCGGTCCATTTGTGGCAGGATGGAAAAAAGGTGGTAATGCCCCTTCCTAGTGAGGGTTCCTCCGGAGTGTTTAGTATAAACTTTAAGTTTTACCATCGATTAGAGAGAACTTTTAAGGCTCCACCAAATGCTGTAGTGAAGGGGTTGCAGGTAAAGGTATTTGAAAATGGTACAAAAGAGGCAAAGTCGACTCGGCTGGTGAATTTGTCTTTGTGAAGGAGAAGAAAATGTTTGGAAAGAAAGCAAGTAAACCTCAGGGCCATATTGACACACTCATTGGTGTGGACACATGCGTCCAGGGTGAAATTGAGTTCAGCGGAGGCTTGCGCGTGGATGGGCATGTTCGTGGTAATATTATAGCAACAGGAGAAAAGCCAAGCACTCTAGTATTAAGTGAGCAGGCAACGATTGAAGGAAAAGTGCAGGTTTCTCATGCTATTATTAATGGAACTATAATTGGTCCAATACACTCATACGAGTATCTTGAACTACAAGCTAAAGCTAGGGTATCGGGCGATGTGCATTATCGGGTCATTGAAATTAAGTTTGGTGCAATGATCGAAGGTAAGCTAGTTAATCAGGGTAACTCTGAATCTGACGAGAAGGTAGTAGAGCTATTACCGGCTGCTAGTGATTAGTATTTTGAGAAATTACAGTGAGTAATTTATACAGCTAATTTTATAAAAGAGTCTAACATGAACGAAATCACTGGAACGAATTCAGTAACCGAAATGCAAGCCCCGTTGATCTTTACCGATAGCGCAGCTAGTAAGGTCAAGAAGCTGATTGAAGAAGAGGGTAATAATGACCTTAAATTGAGAGTCTTTGTCAGTGGTGGCGGATGTTCTGGGTTTAAATATGGCTTCACATTTGATGAATTGATCAATGAAGACGATACCGTGATGGAAAAAAATGGGGTGAAATTGGTAATTGACCCAATGAGTTTCCAATATTTGGTGGGTTCAGAAATTGATTATCAAGAAAACTTACAAGGCGCTCAATTTATTATCAAGAATCCCAGCGCTACAAGTACTTGTGGTTGTGGCTCTTCTTTCTCAGCATAAATGATTCAGTCTAAGAAGAAATGTGGGAGCCAATAATCCCATTCTTTTGTTAGGAAATGTGAGATCATGTTTCAAGGAATAATCTAGATTTAAGCTTGGTAGATTGCACCAAGTATCCTGGCTCCTTTTGCACTGGTAACAGAGGGGAGGTTGCCGGGAGCACCCAGGATAGCTTGTTTTGCCAACCAAGCAAAAGCAAATGCCTCTAGCCAATCAGCATTAACACCCAGCACATCGGTTAGTTCCACTTTTTCCCCGGGCAAGGAGGCTTGAAGTTTGGAGATTAGTGCCTTATTACGTGCGCCGCCGCCACACAGATAAATTTCTGTAGCATCTGAAAAGTATTCCAATATTGAATTAGTGATTGTTGTAATGGTGAGATGCAGCAGGGTTGCTTGTACATCCTCAGGTTTTTCATGTCCAGATAAGCAACTTTCTAACCAAGTAAAATTGAATATTTCCCTACCCGTACTTTTTGGTGGGGGAAGAGAGAAGAATCTAAGCGACATGAATTTTTCTAGTAGTGCTGGAATTACTTTTCCTGACTCCGCCCACGTTCCATTTTCATCATATGTAGTTCCGATATGACGCAGACACCACGAGTCCATTAGTAGATTACCAGGACCACAGTCGAAGCCAACCACCTCCATATCGGGAGCTAGGCTAGTGATATTAGAGATTCCACCGATATTGACAATAATACGATGAATTTTAGGGTCTTGAAATAAGAGTTGGTGGAATCCTGGAACTAGTGGAGCACCCTGACCACCTGCTGCTATATCACGGCTTCTGAAGTCCGCTACTACCGTGATACCAGTGAGCTCAGCCAGCAATGCAGCATTTCCAAGCTGGATAGAGTACCCCATTCCCGATTGTGGGCAATGGCGTATGGTTTGACCGTGGCACCCGATAGCGGCAACATTCTGTGATTTTACCTTAAATTCCTTAAGTAATTCGATAACTGCCTTAGCGTAGCAATGTGCCAACGTATTGCTGAGAATGGCTGCACGATGGAGTTCATCATCACCAGATCGATGTAAATCTAGCAACTGCTGACGCAAATCTTTATCGTAGGGCAGGTAGATGGTGTGTAGGAGGGATGGGGGTAGCGAGCTAAAATCTACTAGTGCCGCATCAACCCCATCTAGGCTAGTTCCTGACATGATGCCAATATGGTAAGTGGGTTTCAAATGACGTCCGCTATGTGACCGTACTCTTACCCAGACTTAATCTAGTCTAGAAAAACGAGATTCGTATTGCGCAACATATGCAATCGAGCTATTAACGGTTTTGCATATTTTTTAAATGCAGGTATGTTTTTGGCTGAAAGAGGTATTGCAGCAGGCATTACTACACGTTGTGGATTTCGCTGCACACCATTAATTCGGAATTCATAATGCAAATGTGGACCGGTTGCCATCCCAGTTGAACCAACATAGCCAATTATATCACCTTGGTTGACGCGCTTTCCTTTACGCAGGCCTTTGGCAAAGGCAGATAAGTGTGCATAGGCGGTAGAATATCGTCCACGGTGCTTTAGAATAATTAGTTTGCCATAGCCTCGCTTTCGAGTGGAGACTGCTACAGTTCCATTGGCGGTGGCCCTTACCGGCGTACCTCTTGGCGCAGCGTAGTCTACACCTTTATGTGGCCGCCGTTTTTTTAGTACCGGATGATATCGGGAACGGGAAAACCCGGAACTTATTCGGGAAAATTTAAGTGGTGAACGGAGGAATTCTCTGCGCAGATTTTTGCCTTCAGGTGTGTAATAACCTCTTTCTTTGTCATTTGCTTCAAAGTATACAGCTTGGTATGGTTTTCCTTTGTTGACAAATTCAACTGCTAGCACTCTCCCGGTTCCTGTTGGTTCGCCAATACTGTAGTGTGATTCATATACTACCTTAAAGCGATCTTCCTTACGCAGGTCGCGATGAAAATCAATGTCAGAAGCAAATATTTCGGCAATCTGAATGGCCACGCTATCAGGTACGTTGGCACCATCAGTAGCGGCGAACAACGAACTCTTTATCACTCCAGATTTCATTTGAATGTGTGTTTCTCTTTTAACTGGGAGTTTGACCACCTTAAAGATGCCATCTATTTTTTTAATCAACAACTGTTCACTTCCACTGGGGAGATAGCGTAGCGTTAACAATTCCCCAGCAGCAGTAGTTTGTGCATGGATAGTTTTTCCAGGCACTAGTCGACGCATAATTTTGATATTCCGCGCATCACGCAAGAAATTTGTCATGTCCTGGTTGCTTATTTTAAGCCGGGCGAGTAGTGACGCAACACTGTCATTGCGCTGGATACGCACCTGGCGCCAAAGTTTTATGTTGGCATCATTAGCTTGGGGAATATTTGGAAGAGATAGATCGAGAACGATCTTTTGAACAGGGATGTTATCCAGGGGGGTATTGGGCACAATACCAAAAGCAGCTACCATACCAAATAGTGGGATACTGGATAGGATGACTAACCGGCGTAGGTTTTTTTTCGTCAGTGTCATTAGTTATTGTATTTTTTCATCATTTTTTCACGAAATATGCTCTATTTTTTTTAAATCTCTTTGGATGGGTGAGTTTATCATAAGAATATACAAATCGTATGTAACTTGGGGCTAACATATTTGTGCAAATTCAAATATATAGATATTCTGTCATGTTTCGAGAAGCATGACAGAATTGCGTCCCAACTAATAATTACAAGATATCCATGTTTATTGTGGACGCATTGAGGGATAGATTATTTGTGGAAAAACAAGGTGTATATACTCTAAATTTGCAAATCTTTTGAATTTAAATCTTTATGTTGAATTGTTCTGAAGTGCCATTTCTATACTTATGCCTCTAATAAGTCTTGACAAAGTCTGTCTGGCCTTTGGCCGTCATGTGTTATTAGATCAATTGGACTTACAGGTTGAGCCGGGTGAGCGTATTGCTTTGATAGGCAGAAATGGCGGGGGCAAATCGAGCTTGCTGCGTATTATGGCAGATGAGATTAAGCCGGATGACGGTAAAGTTTGGCGTGCTTCCGCATTGAAGCTGGCCTATGTTTCGCAGGAGCCGGAACTAGATGGAGCCAGCACAATATTTCAGGAAGTGTCCAATGGACTGGGCACGATCAGACAGGTGCTTCTTGATTACCATGAAGTTTCTCATTCATTGAGTAGCGGTGAGGGTGATATGGAAGGACATCTTGCTCGACTGCAGGACTTGCAGAGCGAATTGGACGCTCAGAATGGTTGGCGCATCCAGGGAAGGGTAGAGACTGTTCTCCACAAACTTAATCTTCCCGAAGATATTCTGGTTGAGCGCCTATCTGGAGGACAAAAGAAACGGGTTGCTCTAGCTCGTGCACTGGTCTCTTTGCCAGATGTATTGCTGCTTGACGAACCAACGAATCATCTAGATTTTTCATCAATAGAATGGCTGGAAAGGTTGCTCAATGACTTTGCTGGGAGTGTATTATTTGTTACTCATGACCGGCGTTTCCTGGATAACGTGGCTACACGAATTATCGAGCTTGATAGAGGTATTTTAACAACATTTATGTGTAATTTCGCAGAATATCAGAGCAGAAAAGCGAAAATTCAGGAAGTTGAGGCAGATTACAATCAAAAATTTGATAAAGTGTTGGCTCAAGAAGAAAACTGGATTCGAAAAGGAATACAGGCTCGCCGGACTCGTAACGAAGGCAGGGTACGGCGACTGGAAGCATTGCGCATTAAGCGGGCAGCGCGTCGTGAACAAGTTACAGGGGTTAATCTAAGTATAAACAAAGGGATACAGTCTGGACAAATGGTGGTCGAGCTGAAGCACGTTAGCAAAAGTTATTGTGACAAAAACATAATCAAGGATTTTTCCTGTCGCATCATGCGGGGTGACCGGGTTGGGCTACTAGGACCTAATGGTGCAGGGAAATCCACCTTGTTAAAGCTCATATTGAATGAATTAGAACCTGATACTGGCACGGTACGGCAAGGAACCAAGCTCACGGTAGCTTATTTTGACCAAATGCGTGAACAATTAAATGAAGATGCAACACTGATTGACACTATCAGCCAAGGTTCTAATTTCGTTGAGATTGGTAATGTCAGGAAGCACGTTATCAGCTATCTAGAAGATTTTTTGTTTGCTCCGGAGCGCTCTCGCTCGTCTGTGAAATCGCTTTCTGGTGGCGAGCGTAACCGACTTTTGCTAGCGCGCTTATTATCTCGTCCCACCAATGTGCTTGTGCTAGATGAGCCCACCAATGATCTAGATATTGAGACTCTTGAGCTACTGGAAGTACTACTACAGGATTACTCTGGCACCCTGTTTCTGGTCAGCCACGACCGCGCGTTTCTAGATAATGTGGTAACCCAAGTGATCGCATTCGAGGGCGATGGGGTGTTTCGAGAATACGTGGGTGGTTACGAAGACTGGGTGCGGGTGAGAAGTTCCGTAAAACTAAAGGAAAAGCAGGATGTACGATTGCAGAAAACAGTTTTAAAGGCGAGAACATCTAAGCAATCTTCTCGGATTAAGCTAAGCTACAATGAGATGAGAGAGTTAGAAGCACTGCCGACGAAAATTGAAATTTTAGAACAGGAACAGGCGAATATTACCTGTAAATTAAGTGATGCAGCGACTTACCATGATTCCCCCGATCAAATAGTGAGGTTGCAAACACGTTTTGTTGGCATAGAAAAGGAAATCACGAGTCATCTTTTTAGATGGGATGAATTAGAAACCAAGCGGCTACCTGCTGAACAAAATACACTTTCTTAGTAGTAATATAAGTTAGTTATCGTACCTAATAACGTCGAACATCGATTCGAAATTATCCATAATGTACTCGTATTTAATTAGGTGCGATCAGCAGATTCATATCTAGAAAAGACGGACGAGCCCTAAACTAAAACCGCATTTGCAACCGGGTTAGAAAGAACAGTATAATACTGCTCAATCCTAGGTAAGATCGTACCTAAAGGAAGCAGCGAACAAATCCCGTATTTAACAGATACTTAGACAACAGAATAGGGCGTACTACTACTCAGTAGAATGCAACGAATGGTTTTAAAAAAGGGGCGCACATGATGAAGATATCAGCAACAGCTAAAATGCTGCTATGTAGTTTACTCTTAGTAATTTCCGGAACAGTACAAGCAACTGGTGACGCCGTCGAGGGCAAGAAGAAGACTACAATGTGTATCGGTTGTCACGGGATAGATGGTTACCGCACAGCTTACCCAAAAGTGTATAACGTTCCGAAGATTGGCGGGCAGCATACTGCATACCTAGTCAAGGCACTTCAGGCATATAAAACGGGTGCTCGCAGTCATCCCAGTATGAAGGTAATTGCGGCCAATCTTTCCACGCAGGACATGGAAGACTTAGCTGCCTATTACGCCGCTCCAGGCGGTAAATAATTTCGATATTTACACAAGGAAGTTATTATGAAAGATTTGGTTATTGCCGTATTTAGCGGCACACTACTGTTGATCTCAGGGCAGGGGATTGCGGGTGACATTGAAGCAGGCAAGAAAAAAGCAACGGAGGTTTGTGCTGCGTGCCATGGTCCTGATGGCAATAGTCCCAACCCAGCTTTTCCAAAGATTGCGGGCCAATATGAAACTTATATTGAAAGGACCCTGATCAGCTATAAGTCAGGAGCGCGGAAAGACCCTGTCATGAATGGCATGGCTGCGGCTTTGAGTAAGGAAGATATCGAAAATCTGGCTGTCTATTTTGCTAGCCAGCGTGGTCTGAAAACTAAGAAATAATTAGATGGGCAAGTAGCTAGACTAAGAATTACCAGCTTATTTATTCTTGGGCATTAGAATGGGTGCGGCCACCACCCATTTTTTTATTTTCTGATCAGTTTTCCTGTTTATCCAGGCATTCAAAATAAATCGATGGATCTGGAGCGGATTGACTACGTTGTGCTTGCCAGATCATTTCTGCAAGGCACTCCATAATTTGATGCATGGTGTCATGTTCATTTCCATTTTTCTTCAATAAGCGTTCAAACCGATCGCGGATTCCAGCAGGTTGATCTATTGAAAGTTGCTCCTTGATAGTGATATGCATGCCCATATGCAAAAAAGGATTGGTGGTACCCATTTCTGGAGGATAATCTTTGTCGTGATAGCGCTCGGTATCATCGAGAATGGATTGATATTCCGGATGTAATAGGATGACTTTGAGCGCGATTTCTTCCATGTCGGAAAGGGCTTCTTGATGTTTGTACTTGTACCAAGTACTAAATAAGAATTGACGTGCTTGGTGTCTGGACGGATTAAACATTCAAGATGTAGCTAGTGAATGGGGAGCATTAGTTTCCACCGTTTTATTCGTGAAATCACATAGATCTTCAATAATACATCTGGCACATTTCGGTTTTCGTGCTTTGCACACATAGCGTCCATGCAGAATTAGCCAATGATGGGCATCATGGTGAAATTCTTTTGGCACAAATTTTAGAAGTTTTATTTCAACTTCCGACACATTTTTCCCGGCCGCAAGACCAGTTCGATTGGCGACGCGGTAGATGTGAGTATCTACTGCGATGGTTGGTTCACCAAATGCAGTATTCAAGATTACGTTGGCGGTCTTGTGTCCTACGCCAGGAAGCGTTTCCAGTTCATCACGTGTTTGTGGCACATTGCCATTGTGGTTTTGGATGAGAAGCCTGCAAGTTTCCAGAATGTTCTTTGCTTTAGTCTTATATAAACCGATGCTCTTGATAAAACCGCGTAATCTGGTTTCGCCAAGGGCAAGAATTTTTGTCGGCGTATTGGCTATTAGAAAAAGTATTTTAGTTGCTTGATTTACGCTTCTATCGGTAGCTTGGGCTGATAGTATTACTGCTACTAGTAACTCGAATGGAGTATTATAAACCAACTCAGTGGCTGGATATGGGTTGGCCGTTTTAAGACGAGAGAAGATTTCGTGTCGTTTGGATGAGTTCATAAATTGCGAAGACAAGTATCAACTGAGTAATGCGGTTATTTCCTAGATTTTCTAAGTCTATATAGTTATTTCGTGTTCTGGCATGGCTTTGATTGTTGTTTTCTTGGAGGTGCAAGTTGCTGTAGTAATGCAAGAGGACTTAATTGCTTTCGTCTGTTTCTCGATTTTCATCGCCTCTTCCTTTTTTTCATACTCAAGTCTCTTTAATCTAAGTTCATACCGTACGCGTGCTCGATCGGCCGCTTTTTTCTTTATTTTGTTCTCGCGTACTAACATCTTATTGCTAGTCAAATAAGATTCATCTTTTGCATTAACAATTTGTTTCCTGGGTGGGAACATACTGATGCAATCTACTGGGCACGGTGCAATGCAGAGTTCGCATCCAGTGCATTCTATACTAATCACTGTGTGCATCTTTTTAGCTGCACCGACGATAGCGTCCACTGGACAGGCTTGAATGCAAAACGTACAGCCTATACAAATTTGTTCATCTATAAATGCAATTAATTTTGGTTTAGGTAAACCGTGTACTGTGTTTAGGGGTTTAGGTTCTACTCCAAGTAAATCAGCTAGTTTTTGTATGCCTTCCTCATTACCCGGAGGGCACTGATTGATGTCAGCGTGACCCGCTGCAATTGCTGTGGCATAAGGTCTGCACCCAGGGAAGCCACACTGACCACATTGAGTTTGTGGTAAAATTGCATCAATTTTCTCTATTAACATTCTCTTTGCCTGGTTATCTGCTTGGTAGTCTTTTCGGTAGAGATAAAAAGAAAATATCTTGTTTTTACTTACAAATTGCCTGAACGGATTCACATACCAGTTCTGGGCCTCGATAAATTAATCCGGTATAGATCTGCACCAGACTTGCACCCGCATCCATTTTCTCCTTTGTGTCAGTTGCGCACATAATGCCACCCACGCCGATGATAGGTATAGCACCTTGTAATACCCCGTGTAATAGGTGAACAACAGTGGTGGAATGCTTTGTAAGTGGTGCACCGCTTAATCCGCCAGTTTCGCTTGAATGCGGTAGATGTTCTACACCAATTCGGGAAAAAGTAGAATTAGTAGCAATGACTCCATCAATCTTGTGCTTCATCAATAGCGTAGCAATAGATATTATTTGTGTTGTCTCAAGATCTGGTGCAATTTTCACTACCAGGGGCGTGTATTTTCCGCATTCATCTGTGAGTTTATTTTGCTCCAACTTCAGTGTACCTAGTAAATGATTAAGTTCCTCCGTGTCTTGTAGCTGCCTCAGATTAGGTGTGTTGGGGGATGAAATATTGACCACGATATAACTAGCGTGAAAGTATACTTTGCGTAGGCACATCAGATAATCATCAGCGGCTTTCTCCACCGGAGTATCAAAATTTTTGCCGATGTTGATTCCGAGTATACCCTGATAGTTTGCATATTTAACATTTTCCACTAGTTTGTCTACGCCATCATTATTGAAACCTAGGCGATTGATTATCGCTTTTGCTTGCGGGATTCTGAATAAGCGCGGCTTCAGATTTCCAGGCTGGGGGCGCGGTGTAACAGTACCAATTTCGATAAAACCGAAACCAAACGCGGCAAGTGCATTGATGTATTCGCCATTCTTGTCCATCCCAGCAGCTAGCCCAACAGGGTTAGGGAAGTCAATACCCATAATATTACGATGCTTGCAATCGATTGGATTACCTTGGAGTAGCTTGAATCGGTGAGCATTCTCAATCGCATATAGCGTGACACGGTGTGCAGTTTCTGGGTTGAGACTAAAAAGTAGTGGGCGGAGCAGAGAATAAGACATAATACTAATTTTAACCTGAAACTGAGGTTGAATTGCGGAGAACGTCGATTATGTTAAAGTTTTACTTAACAAAAATACCATCTGTTCAGAATATGAGTTAATCAATCTTTTATGGTTTTTCAAATTGGCTTAGCCAGATATTTTTATGAAAATATTCATTCTCTCATTTGTTATCATTTTTCTGTCATATGGCAAGTATGTTTATGCCTCGACTGAGTGGGATAGGCTCAACGATAAGGTGGGATCCTTGTATCAGCAGGGTGACTATGCTGGTGCTATCGTAATAGAAAAAAAGACTCATCAAATGGCCTAAAGAGAATTTGGTCCGGATCATTCTAATGTGGCCGCAAGCCTGAATAATTTAGCAGAGATATATCGCGCACAAGGACAGTATGCATTGGCAAGACCGCTTCTTAAACGTGCACTTGTAATTAATGAGACAGCTCTCGGCTTAGATCATCTAAGTGTTGCCACAAGCCTAAGTGGTCTGGCAGCGCTTTATGAGGAAAGGGAAGAATATGCACGGGCTGAACCGCGCTATAAGCGTGCCCTGGAAATTGTTAAGAAAGCTCTTGGCCCTGAACACCCAATTGTAGCTGCAAGCCTGAATAACTTGGCAACATTGTATTTTGTCCAAATGCAACATTCTCAGGCCAGACCACTCTATAAACGTGCGCTGGAGATTTGGATTAATGCCCTTGGTTCAAAGCATCCTGACGTGGCTACAGGCCTTGAGAATTTAGCAGAGTTGCAACGCAAGACTCGCCAAGATAAAGAGGCAGAGTCATTGGAGAAACGTGCGGCCACAATTCGAGCCATGCAACGATGAATTCCCGCACTCAGTATATGATTCTTCTAAAGAATCAGCGGATAAATTAAAATCAGTCTGTTTCGTTTTCTTCAAGTGACTGCCATTTTCTATTGATTAAGCCTTGTATTGGTTTGAAGTTAGCCTTGTATTCCATTTTTCGGCTTGCTTTGATCCAGTATCCAAGATAAAGGTAGGGTAGCCCTCGTGTGCGGCATTGTTGTATCTGCCACAGTATACTGTGGGTGCCAAAACTAGCACCCTGTGAATCAGGGTCAAAGAATGTATAAACCGATGATATACCATCAGGTAATTCGTCAATGATACTAATTATACGTAGCTGTCCATTTTCATGAAATTCAACTAGTTTGGAGTTGACATTGCTTTGCAGTAGGAAATTTTGGTATTGCTCGCGGCTATCGTGATCCATACTTCCACCACAATGGCGTTGCATTTGATAGTGTGAGTAGAGTGCATAATGATCCGGGTGGTAATACAGCTCATGTTTTGTGGCAATTAGATTTTGGTGGCGCTTCCAGACACGACGTTGAGTGTGGTTGGGGGAAAAATCGTTTACGACGACACGTACTGGAACGCAGGCTTTGCAGTGATCACAATAAGGGCGATAAGTGAAGGTACCACTACGACGAAAACCAGTTTGTACTAATTCACCGTAGGCGTATGTATCTATTAAATGACTAGGTGTCGCTACCTGGGAGCGAGCCAATTTATCTGGCAGATAGCTGCAAGGATAAGATGCAGTGGTGTAAAACTGTAGTGTTGATGAAGGGAAATCATTTAATAGGCTCATTATCGAATTGCCATTTCTTGATTTGATTAGGGTAGTTTACCAATTCTTTTAGTTTTTGACTAAATTCCTTTCGGGGAATTTCACGTGCTCCGAATGAAGCAAGATGGGTAGTTCTCATCTGGCAGTCAATCATTTTGAAATTCCATCGTTCAAGCTGTTTTACCAGATGTACAAATGCAATTTTAGAGGCATCATGAATTTTGGAAAACATTGATTCACCAAAGAACATTTTCCCCTGGGTGATGCCGTATAGACCACCTATTAGTTCTCCGTCCACCCAAGTTTCTACTGAATGAGCCAACCCCATTTTATGTAGTACTGTATAGGCTGAAATCATGTCCGAATGTATCCAGGTACCATTTTGTCCCTTGCGCGGTGCGGCGCAGGCCTGTATAACTTGACTGAAATCGCTGTCAAAGCGGACTTCATAGTTCCTATTCCTCAGAACTTTATTTAATGAACGAGAAATTCTAAGTTCACTAGGAAACAGAACCATACGTGGATCAGGGCTCCACCATAAAATAGTTTCGTTTTCATTGAACCAAGGAAAAATTCCACTACGATACGCCTCGATCAGGCGCTTTGGTGAGAGATCTCCCCCAGCAGCTAGCAGACCGTTGGGCTTAATAAGCGCTGTTTCTAAAGGGGGGAAAAAAGAGTTTGGTGTCAGCCAAAAAGTCATACATGTTTTATGATGGTGGGAAGACTTCCTAATTTTACCTGTATTTTAACTTTGATAGGTTCATGGATCATTTCGAAAATTCAGTAAAGAAAAATAGAGAGGAAAAAAATATAAAATTATAGGAAAATAGAGTAGTAGCTCAACTTTTTTACATTCTAGGTAACATAAATCAGAAAACAGAAAAGAATATGGACAAATCTTTGAACCAAATATCCGGGTATTTCACCCAAGTACCGTTATGGCCGTTCGTTTTACTTGTAATGATTATGACTTGCGCTGGAATCTATCAATTATTCATCCGAAATCAACGTTCTATTGATGCCGATAATTTTCGTTTGTCTATCCACTCTATATTATCTGGTTTGTACCCAGAGCCTGCTAACTGGCCTAAAGATATCGGCGTGTATTTACGTGATAGATTGCCTGCAATGCAAGAGGTGGTAGAAGACTTCAGACATGATATTCCTCAAGAGCGTATACCCGACTACAATAAGGACTGGCATAGCTACTGCCAATTTTGTGATGAAATAACTGACGATAAATGCGTTGCGGCAGAACTGAATCCCAGTGATGTGCCAGATCCAAAGCAGGTTTTTCATACTCTTGTGTCTAATATCCTACGTCATGAAGCAATGAAATAACTGACGATAAATGCGTTGTAGCGGAACTGAATCCTGGACGCATCAGATCCAAAGCAGGTTTTTCATGCTTTTGTTTCTAACATTCTGCGTCATGAAAAATAAATTTCTCCACCTGGATCTCGTATATGGGGTAATTAATTTAATTTCGGTAATTCCAGCAGAAACGAAGTTTATTACTACAAATTACTTACTGGGCATGCTATGTTTCCTCCTAAATCCATTGTCTCCTATTCATCCAACATAACGCATGCTTTGCCCTAACATTTTGGGGGTAATGAGTGTAATGTTTTTATCGGTGACATAAAATCGCTTGTGGTCTTCTTCCTGATCGTACCCTACTGTCAATCCCTCAGGAATTACACAATTTTTGTCCACTACTACCTGCTTGAGACGTACATTTCGGCCGATTTCTACGTTAGGAAGTATCACCGAGTCTTCGATATTGCTATAGCTGTGTACATGTACGTTTGAAAACAGTAGAGAGCGACGCACTGTTGAACCACTAATAAGGCAACCACCCGACACCATCGAGTTCACTGCTTGACCTAATTGACCTTTCTTTTCATGTATAAATTTAGCAGGAGGCAATTGTTCTTGGTGTGTCCAGATCGGCCAGTCCTCATCGTATAGGTTGAGTTCCGGGATCACAGTAATGAGGTCAAGATTAGCTTCCCAATAGGCATCTACTGTCCCTACATCTCTCCAGTACGGTACTCCAGAGGAGGAAATGTTGACGCAACTGTCAATGAATCGGTGAGCGAATACCTGGTAGCGAGATACCTGATAAGGAATCAGATCCTTGGCAAAATCGTGAGATGAACTATTTTCTTTATGGTCACGGAGTAACTGTTCGAAAAGAAACGATGCGTTGAACACATAAATACCCATGCTGGCAAGTGCTTGTCCAGGTTTTCCGGGAATGGATGTGGCATTCTCCGGTTTGGGTTTTTCAGTAAAACTAGTGATGCGCCATTCATCATTGACACTCATGATGCCAAACTCACTCGTTTCTTCTAACGGAATGGTCAAGCAAGCCACAGTCATATCAGCAGATTTCTTAACATGATCTTCTATTAATTTACTGTAATCCATTTTGTAGATGTGATCGCCACCTAGAATCAGTACAAACTTCGGATTATGGCGGCGCAAGATATCTATATTTTGAAACACTGCGTCAGCAGTTCCTTGGTACCAAACTTCTCCTGTCATTTGCTGTGCCGGCAGTAATTCGACGAATTCCTTGAAGCGCCCATCGAGAAAACTCCATCCGTACTGAATATGACGAATTAGGCTCTGCGCCTTGTATTGGGTAGCAACTCCGATACGTCGAATACCAGAGTTGACACAGTTGGAAAGAGTAAAATCAATGATGCGAAACTTGCCTCCAAATGGTACCGCAGGTTTCGCTCGCCAGTCAGTAAGCTGTTGCAAGCGGCTGCCGCGCCCACCTGCCAGTATCAGGGCTATAGCACTGCGTGTAAGGCGAGCATCAAAAGTGGGGCTTGTTTCATCTTTTATCGGGAAAGAACTTGTATGGATGCATTCTATTTCCTTCATGGTCATACCTTTTTTGTCTGCCAATGTTTACCTATTATGCCACTTTTTAATAGTACACTTGATCTAAATTAACAGTCTTAAGCAAGTTATAATTCGTTATATGCGATCTAAGCCAGCAATACTTTGTATGTCAGACAAAGTTAGTTGTCCCCAAGAGGCAATACTAACGGAACGGTTGTCTAGCCTCTCTAATTGTCTTGGACCTCACCTGGGGCAAGAGTTTAGTTTCGTTCAGGCGTTTTATTCACGTGTTAAAACAATTCTATAAAGTGGGCAGGGAGATTTGATTCAATGACATGTACTCTTTTTGGCGGTATTTCTGAGTGGCACAAAATGCAGCAGGGTATACTTTTTCTACTGCAGGCTAGGCGAGCTAAGGAAGGATTTTGAGTGTATGTGAAATGAGGAGATTTCGCAGAGAGTAATATGCTGGAGACAATGTATATAGAAAGCAGATTTGGTATCACTGCATCATTTGGGTACTTTTGGTGAAGCAACTTTTTATGGTTAAGTACGAAGAGATATGTCTACATTAACTTTATCCAATGCTTGGCTTGCCTTACAAGACCATCAGTCAGTTATGGCGCAGCAGCATTTACACGAATTATTTACTAGGGATCCTAAGCGCTTTAATAAGTTTTCGCTGAAATTTAACGATATTTTGATGGACTATTCTAAGCATCCTATTTGTCCTGAGACAATTATTTTGTTGTTGGCGCTTGCCCGCCAACAAGAGTTGGAGGACTGGATTGCGCGGATGTTTCGTGGCGAGAAGATAAATAATACAGAGAACCATGCCGCTCTTCATAGTGCATTGCGAGCAGAGCATCCGGTGGTGTTAGATGGCGTGGATATCATGCCCGATGTCAGGCGGGTTTTAACACAGATGGAGCAATTTTCGACTTGCGTACGGAACGGTACGCTTAAAGGTTACTCAGGTCATCCCTTCACTGACGTTGTCAATATCGGCATTGGTGGCTCTGACTTGGGGCCAGTGATGGTAACCGAAGCACTTAAGCCTTATGGCTCGAATCATATTATTCCACACTTCGTTTCGAATATTGATGGTACTCATTTGTCTACAACCTTACGAAGATTGAATCCAGAAACGACACTATTTATTATTGCTTCAAAGACATTTAGCACACAGGAAACCATGGTAAATGCGCGTGCTGCACGTGAATGGTTTCTTGCTCATGGTGGCAGTAAAAAAGATATTTCTGGTCATTTTGTTGCGGTTTCTACTAACCGTGAGGAAGTGGAGAAATTCGGTATCAATTCTGACAATATGTTTGAGTTCTGGGACTGGGTGGGTGGGCGTTATTCATTATGGTCGGCTATTGGTTTACCGATTGCGCTTGCGATTGGCATGGAGAATTTCTATTCCTTGCTCATAGGAGCTAGAGAAATGGATCAGCATTTTATTACTACTCCTCTGGAAAAGAATCTGCCAGTCATGCTTGGTCTCATTGGTATCTGGCAAATCAACTTCTTTGGCGCCAGATCTCATGCAGTTCTACCTTACGACCAATCTCTACACCGCTTTCCAGCCTACCTGCAACAACTGGAGATGGAGAGTAATGGTAAAAGTATAGATCGTAATGGTAACGAAGTTGATTATAGTACCGGAACTGTAGTGTGGGGTGAATCGGGAACTAACGGCCAGCATGCTTTTTACCAATTACTGCATCAAGGAACACAAATCATTCCGGCAGATTTTTTGGTGCCCTGCATAAGTCATAATCCTATCGGTGACCATCATCGCTTGTTAATAGCTAATTTCTTCGCTCAAACTGAGGCTATGATGCGTGGCAAAAGCAAGAATGAAGTCCGCGCTGAGGTTGAAGTAGAATTGTCTACGAGCAGCATAATGGAAGAACCGTTTAAGAAACTTCTGCCGTACAAGGTCTTTCCTGGAGATCGTCCTACTACTTCCATTTTGTTTAAGCAACTGGATCCAAAAACATTGGGTTCGCTTATCGCGCTTTATGAACATAAGGTATTTGTACAAAGTGTAATTTGGAACGTGAATCCATTCGATCAATGGGGAGTAGAGCTTAGCAAACAGCTGGCTGGGAAGATTTCAGATGAACTAGAGCAAGAAACACAGATAACGTCTCATGATTCTTCCACAAACGGACTGATGAATTATTTTAAGGCGAACCGGTAATATTAGAACCGTATGGAGACAGATCTTGGTACGTTAGTACGTTGTATAGTTTTATATGAAAAGTTCTTAGAGGTTAGTAACATGAGCCTTTCAGCTTTTATGACGTAAAGAAAATTTAAACGATAAATATACATATGATTGTTCGCCCATGCTGCCCACTCCATTAAGTCAAGATCTAAGCGTTCTGTTCATTACATCCGAGGTACATCCTCTAATCAAGACTGGTGGTTTAGGTGATGTAAGCGCAGCGTTACCAGCAGAACTCCGAGAGTTGGGTGTGGATGTGCGTCTGCTGATTCCTGGCTATCCGAAGGTACTTGCAGGTTTACGATACAAACGTAAGGTTGCAGGGTTTTCTGGGCTTTCGAATTTTCCACCGTTTGTCCTATGGTCGGCAAGATTGCCAGCAGGTAAGGGCGTATCTGAGGGTGTTCCCATATTTGTTATCGACTGTCCCAGTCTTTATCAGCGTAATGGTGGACCATATACAGATACAGCTGGACAGGACTGGCCAGATAACGCGCTGCGTTTTGGTCTTCTTTCAAAAATCGGTGCAATTCTAGCAAGCGATGCTAGCTCTCTCACCTGGCGGCCTGATGTTGTTCATTGTAACGATTGGCAAAGTGGCCTTACCCCAGCATATCTGCATTTTTATCAAGGAAGAAAAGTAGTGTCATTGATGGCAATACACAATCTCGCTTTTCAGGGTGTGTTCCCGCCTAGCACACTAGCTAGATTAGGTTTACCCGCTACAGGCTTCCACATCAATGGCATTGAATATTATGGCCGCATGTCGTTTCTTAAGGCTGGAATCTATTATTCCGATCACATTATTACTGTAAGTCCTACCTATGCTAAGGAAATTCAGACGATGCCATTAGGTTTTGGTTTACAGGGCTTACTGGCGGGACGTAGTGATCGTATTAGTGGCATTGTTAATGGTATAGATTGTATAGAGTGGAATCCAGCAACCGATCCCTGTCTTGCACAGAATTATTCCGTTAAGAAGATAGCAGCCAAAAGTGTTAATAAACGTGCTCTACAACAGGTGATGAGATTAGTTGTTGATCCCGATATTCCATTGTTTGGTATGGTAAGTCGTCACACCCATCAAAAGGGTTATGATTTACTGTTACAAATAGCACCATTTCTAGCCAGAATACCTGCACAACTCGTTGTTCTGGGTAGTGGCGAAGTGGGTTTGGATCGTGATTTGGCGTTGTTAGAAAAAAATCACCCTGGGAAAATTGCCGTACGCATAGGTTTTGACGAAACGCTATCACATTTGATCGAAGGTGGTGCAGATAGCTTTCTGATGCCGTCACGTTTTGAACCATGTGGTTTGAACCAAATGTACAGTCAACGCTACGGTACGCCACCGCTAGTACATGCCACTGGTGGTCTACTTGACACGGTGGTGGATTGCGCACCCGCAACGCTTGCAAATGGAAGTGCAAGTGGGTTCTTATTTCATGAAATGGATCCTGGAAACTTTCTTGCTGGTATTCAGCGAGTTGTTGATACTTACTGTAATAAAACAATATGGCGTCGTCTGCAAAGAAACGGTATGACAAAGGACTTCAGTTGGCGTTCAAGTGCAATCGCCTACCGGGATATTTATTTATCGTTGTTATCCTGATTGTAGAAGGGATACCCCAGACGCGATGAGAAAAGACAGGAGATGGTCTTGCTCGTTTCTTACTTCTAAATATTGTTTTATAACCACAACATCATGCCCATTTCTAACGGATGGGTTAGTAACGAGTGATACGGATATATTCGAATATGGCATTTAAGCTTGCCACATAAATCTGGTGCGAGATTCAACTCAAATAAGTGCTCCTTGGATGCTTCAGTTCCAGTGGTTTGGAAACTGTAGTGATGGAAGTCGCATGGTTTTGGATGTTTGACTCGACGACAAATCAGCAACTCTACCACCACGTCTTCTGGGCTTAAGCCATTTAATTCTGCGGCAACTTTAAAATGCAGCGTATCACCGAATTTGATGCGATTGCATGGTGTATCTAGACGCTTTAGTGTTATTCCACTCCAAGCTTTTTTCACCTTCGCTTTCCAGGCAGCGACCTTTCTAGCATTATCAAAATTGTTTTCTACATAGAGTGCGCCCTGCCTACTAGCAGGCAGATAGAAATTTTTTACGTATTCATCCACCATGCGTGAGGCGTTATAGCGTGGTAATAAGGATGCCATGGAGTGCTTTACCATTTTGACCCATTCAGGTGAGTAGCCTAGTTTATCGCGACTATAATAGAGCGGCACCACTTGATCTTGCAGAATTTCATAGAGTGTCTGACTTTCCTGCTTGTCGCGTAACGCTGGATCCATGCCCTCTGGTCCTGGTTTGATCGCCCAGCCATTCTTTCCGTCGTAGCCTTCTCCCCACCAGCCATCAAGCACGCTCAGGTTAATTGCCCCATTGATTCCTGCTTTCATCCCAGAGGTTCCGCTTGCTTCTAATGGGTAAACGGGATTATTGAGCCATACATCTACTCCCGCTACAAGCCGCCTGGCAAGACGCAGGTCGTAGCCCTCAACCAGCAGAAGTCTTCCTTCAAATTCAGGCAAACTTGCAAACTCGCTAACTCGCCGGATCAGATCTTGTCCGGGAACATCTACTGGGTGCGCTTTCCCGGCAAAGATTAACAATACAGGGTGTTCTTGGTCGAGTATGATCTCTCGCAATCTATCCAGATTCTCGAATAGTAGCGTGGCGCGTTTGTAAGTGGCAAAACGACGCGCAAAACCAATTGTCAAAATATTTGGATTGATTGGATCAGTAAACTTGAGCATTCGGTCAAGATGTGTTTCAGACCTTCTATTTCTAAAATTTTGTATAGCTAATCGGTCACGTACACCGTAAAGCATGGTCGATTTTAGCGTCTGGCGGACACTCCAAAATAAATGATCAGGTATTTTATCAATGCGCGACCAGTATTCGGTGTCACATAGCTTGTTACGCCATTCGTAGCCGAGATGGCGATCGAACATAGTGGACCATTCTTGCGCCAGGAAAGTTGGCACGTGTACACCATTAGTGATGTATGCAAGTGGGTTCTCTTCCGGTTCAATCTGTGGCCACAGGCCACGACAAATATTTGCCGACACGCCGCCGTGTATTTTACTTACACCATTGTGTGAGCGTGTGCCACGAATGGATAAGGCCGTCATATTGAAATCTGAGTCTTTCTGAGTGTGGCCTAGCGCCATAAATTCTTCGCGGGTGATTTTTAGATCATGGTAGAACTCCTCAAAATATGTTTCCATCATGGCCTCGCTGAAGTGGTCATGCCCCGCTGGTACCGCAGTATGGGTTGTGAACACTGTATTTACTGCCACCGCTTCATGTGCACTGGCAAAGTCTAGTCCCTGACGCACCAGATTGCGTGCACGTTCTAGCATCATGAACGCTGCATGTCCTTCATTGATATGCCAAACAGTTGGTTTCACACCTACTTCCTGCAAGGCACGCACGCCTCCAATGCCTAGAATGATCTCCTGTTCAATTCGCATAGTCGTATCACCACCGTAAAGTTGATGGGTGATGTTTCGGTCTTGTAGGGAATTCTCATGTAAATCGGTATCGAGCAGATAAAGTCGCACATGACCCAGGATTGCCATCCATACTTTCACCATCACCTTACGTTTGGGTAATTCCACCTCGACATGTATTTCTGAGCCGTCCTTACGTAATACAGGTGCTATCGGAAAATCATCAAAGTCTGAATCAGTGTAGGTAACCTGTTGGTTGCCTTCGCCGTCAATGGTCTGGAAGAAATAGCCCTTGCGGTAAAGTAGTCCAACTCCAACAAACGGCAGGTGCATATCACTTGCCGCTTTGCAGTGGTCGCCAGCTAGAATACCAAGACCGCCAGAGTAAATAGGAAAACTTTCATGGAGACCAAACTCGAAGCAGAAGTATGCTATTTGATCATGTGGGCGAAATTCTGAGCCACTATTATTGCTTACTAGCTCTAAATGATACGAGTCATAAGCTGACAGAATACTGTTGTAGTTTGACAGAAACACTTGGTCTTCCGCTGCTTTTAGCAGGATCGATTCATCTACTCGTTCGAGAAATTCCTTTGGATTGTAGCCAACCGTTTTCCATAGTGCGGGGTGCAGTCTAGAGAATAGGGTGCGGGTTGAGCGATCCCAACTGTACCAAAGATTGTTAGCTAATTCCTCCAAACGCGCTAAGCGAGGGGGGATTTTTGGATTGACTTCGATAGTAAACGGGGTGCCAGGGGACATGCGTAACTCTCCTTGGTAGGGGCTATGAATAAAAACTATTCTTTATGGGGATCCTACGTCTTGATAAAATGCTCACGGTAGTATTTCATTTCTGCAATTGAATCATAAATATCTGCTAGCGCCTCATGTTTACCTTGCTTAGCCAGGCCTGCCAAAATATCTGGTTTCCAGCGTTTGACTAATTCTTTAAGTGTACTTACATCTAGATTGCGGTAATGAAAATATGCTTCTAGTTGTGGCATTAAGCGTGCCAAGAAACGTCGATCCTGACAGATAGAGTTGCCGCACATAGGCGAAATTTTTGGCGGAACATGTTTTTGTAGAAACGCGATCATATCTGCTTCCACTTCATTTTCTGTCTGTTTTGATGCTTTAACTTTATCTATCAGGCCAGATTTTGTGTGGGTGGATTTATTCCAATTGTCCATGTTGTCGAGCACTGTATCTGACTGAGACACTACCAGAACAGGTGCTTCTGCCACCATGTTCAATTGAGAATCGGTAATTACCAAAGCGACTTCTAAAATGTAGTCACTATCGGGAATAAGTCCGCTCATTTCCATGTCTATCCAGATGAGGTTATTGTTAACTTGTGCCATAATCAAAATGTAACGCTAAATATTTAACGCGTAATTGTGTCATATCAGTAGCAGTCCGTCACTTTTTGACCTTAATTATTATTTTGTGCCATCTCTTAAATTATGCAAACATTTACTGTTGTTTTTCTTGTCGTTCTAGTACTCACTATTTTTATCAAGACCTGGTTAGCTTCAAGGCAGATTCATTATGTACGTACACATCGTAACAGTGTACCTGATAATTTTTCCTCCCAAATTAATCTTGAGGCACATCAGAAAGCAGCAGACTATACTTGTGCCAAGACTCGTCTGAGTTATGTAAGCATATTTTTGGAAGCAGTTTTGCTATTGCTACTCACTCTTGGAGGCGGGTTAAATACACTGGCTACTTTTTGGTCTAACTGGTTTAGCGATTCACTAGCTCACGGTATGGCGCTCATCCTAAGTACAATACTATTAATGGGGGCGGCAGAAATACCGATTAACTATTATCGTACTTTTGTGATAGAGAAGGAATTCGGCTTCAACAAGATGACGCTCACCATGTTTTTTGCCGACCTTGTTAAACAAACTTTCCTGGGTGTGTTGTTTGGTGTGCCGCTCCTATTTGGCGTTCTATGGTTGATGGGGGAGATGGGCGCGAATTGGTGGCTTTATGTTTGGTTTATGTGGATAGCCTTTAATTTAATTATCTTGTCCATTTATCCAACCTGGATTGCTCCATTGTTCAACAAATTCACCCCGCTAGATGATGCTTCACTCAAAAAACGTATCGAGCAACTGATGCAAAAATGTGGATTTAAGTCTAGCGGGTTATTCGTAATGGATGGTTCTCGCCGCAGTAGCCATGGAAATGCCTATTTCACCGGTTTTGGGAAAACAAAGCGTATTGTTTTTTTTGATACCTTGCTTTCGCATCTTAGCGCACCTGAAATTGAAGCAGTGTTGGCACACGAGTTAGGGCATTTTAAGCATCGTCACGTTATCAAACGTATTGCATGGACTTTTTCTATGAGTTTGTTGCTCTTGTGGGTGTTGGGTTACCTAATGCAGCAGGACTGGTTCTATCAAGGATTAGGAGTATCTACATCGAGTGAGATTTGGGCCGCCGTGTCTTCACCTTCCGCCGCAATTGCATTGTTACTATTTTTCTTGGTGATGCCAACATTTACTTTTTTATTCCAGCCACTATCTAGTTTATATTCGCGTAAACATGAATTTGAAGCTGATGAATACGCTGCTGAGAAAGCTTCTGCTAGTGATCTTACTCAGGCGCTAGTAAAGCTTTACCAGGATAATGCTGCTACACTTACTCCTGACCCGCTGCATTCTGCATTTTACGATTCACACCCACCTGCTGCGGTAAGAATAGCGAGATTACAAAACTTAGCGCATAATTAACATTAAAGAAGATCAATCGATAATAATTTATTTTCTCTATAGCTAACCTACAGGAATAACAATGAGTACCGAATTCACTAGTCTAGAAACCAAACATTGCAAGCCTTGTGAAGGAGGTGCGCCACCTCTTTCATCTGAAAAAATTACAGAATTGTTGAAGCAGCTTGAAGGGTGGGATCTTTTTGATAGGTTGATAGGTAAAGTTTATAATTTCAAAAATTATTATGAAACAATGGCTTTTGTTAACGCGGTAGCATGGATTTCTCACCGAGAAGATCATCATCCTGACATGATAGTCAGCTACAATAAATGCCGTGTAGAATACTCAACACATGCCATAGGTGGTCTATCCGAGAACGACTTTATTTGCGCGGCAAAGATTGATGCCCAATTTAAGACTTGAGTTTAGAATCTAGTTCCCCATCTGAATTATCCCCACGTATTCTTGGACAAATAGTTGCTGCATTTGGCAGACAGTATCTGGTTGAAATTAAAAGTGGGGAGATTCTTTCCTGTGTGACGCGTGGTAAGAAAAGTGGTGCGGTCTGTGGTGATCAAGTTAAGGTTCAATACACCACGGCGGGTCAGGGTGTCATTGAAACTATTCTTCCGAGAAGTGCGTTGATGTATCGTAGCAATGCTTTCCGCGAGAAACTTATCGCTGCTAATATTACCCAAATTGTTATCGTACTAGCTGCAATTCCTAGCTTCAGCGAGGAACTAGTAAACTGTTGTTTAGTTGCTGCCGAGAACCAGAGTATTAAGGCTTTAATAGTACTTAACAAGTCTGATCTTATTGAGCCCACACGTGCCGCTGCAACTTCTCTTTCGCTTTACCGAGAGTTGGGCTATAAATTAATACAGCTCAGTGCCAAAAAAGATGTCTCTCCGCTTCTGCCATATCTACAAGGCCACTCAAGTGTTCTGGTAGGTCAATCAGGGATGGGAAAATCTACCATTATCAATAACCTCATTCCAGCTGCTGACCGCGCCACTGCTGAAATTTCGATTGCACTTGGCGCTGGGCGTCACACCACCACACACACACGACTCTACCATCTCGATAAAAACAGTCATGTTATTGATTCTCCTGGAATGCAGGAATTCGGTCTACATCATATTAGCAATACAAGTTTGGCATGGGGATTCATCGAATTTCATCCCTACATCGGGAAATGTAAATTTAGCGATTGTCTTCACATTAGTGAACCGGGCTGTGCGCTTGAACGGGCAGTGCAAGAACGAAAAATCGATATACGACGTCTTGGTTTTTATCGAAAACTAATTAATTCGCGTATAAATACAGTGTAAGTTTTTTGTTATGTTTTGATATTAATCAATACCACGGGTAAATATGCCTTGGATGTGTCTGGCATTATTTCCTTCAATAGTACTAATAATTTTAACCTGTTCTGGGGAAGCTTCTACAATAGGTTTAAATACAAACCACTGTACCGTTTCAGTATACGGTGGTGTTGTTAACGATCCTTGGTAATGATAGAAGTTTCCCACATCATGTAGTTCAGTGCTAGAAAATAAGTCGTCCAATTTCACCATACCTGCTTTTAATGGGGTTATAGAATTCTCAGTCTTTGGTATCAGGTTTAAAAATTCATCGATAAACTTATTGGCCTGACCCTCTTTGAATAAAATACCGATTACTAGATAGCGGGGAGGGTGATTCTTATCTTTAGCTGGAATGCTGGTAACAATATGCATTTCCATTGGGAAGGTCATGCCGTCGATAAGGTGTTCGGAAGGAGTATGGAAATGCATTTGCTTAAAATCATACTTCA
>SMUY01311731.1_pt1 | contig 34461 bp, 36 predicted proteins | sample 2456441 | NCBI WGS metagenome assembly SMUY01 (sample SAMN11095931, study PRJNA526329) | marine sediment metagenome | biome: Marine sediment; feature: Surficial sediment; material: Deep marine sediment; isolation source: Hadal surficial sediment | place: Pacific Ocean | collected 2014-11 | depth...
AAGCACAACACCGCAACCATCACTAAGATGGAACGTCCTAGGTCTGTCATTTCATTCACCTCATCAGCGATAAGCGGCCGGACCCCCGCCAGCGGTGTTCCCGGACGCCCGCCAATGCCCTCTTCGGCGGCCCTACTCGCCAGCTTGAGTCATTGGAGGACAGCGTGAAAGGGCGCGGCCCACGGGCGCCGAGTTGCCGATCAAGGCTTGCCGAATTGCTGCCGACTCCAGACGGAGAACTGCTGCCTTGAGCTGGAGGCACCTGTGCGGAAGCTGCGTGGACTGAGCTGGATCGTTGCCTCGGCGCTGCTGGCTGCGCCCGCGGCCTGGGCTCAGGAGCAAGCACAGGACGAGTCGGCCGCCAAGCGCACGCGGCTGGGCCTGCAGGTCCCGGACGAGCTGCAGCAGCTGAAGCGCGACCGGGCCAAGGAGAGAGGCTGGGCCCTGACCTTCATGAGTACCGCGGCGGCCGGCTTCGACTCGAACCTCTTCAACAGTCCCGATGCGGAGACGGATTCGGCCTTCTACGACTTCGGGCTCAAGCTCGAAAGCCTGCATTACTTCGACGCACAGCAGTCGCTGAAGCTGTCGCTCGAGGGAACCGGATCGCTCTACCCGGAGTCGAGCTCAATCGCCGAGGCCACCCAGAAGTTGCGCGCGAAGTATTCCAACCGGCTCGGGAAGCGCATCCGCCTGTCCTTCGCCGGGACGGTCAAGCACGCAAACGACGATGAGATCGATATCAACGGGAACGAGTTCACACGCGACTTCGAGAACTTCACCTACAAAGCCAAGCCGTCGATCCGCTTCAGGCTGAGCAAGCGACAGGCGCTGAGCCTGGCCTACAGCGGAGCGTGGAGCGACTACGAGGAGACGTCGGGCCAGGCGTCGCTGGATTGGTGGGCTCACGGACCGGCCGCTCAGTATCGCTTCAAGCTCAGCGATGCGGCTTCGCTCAGGGTGGTCTACGGCTTCACGATTCGGAACTACGATGAGAACCTGGCCAGCCTGAAGGATGGCACCAATCTCGCGACGAACCCAAGCGAAAAGCATCACTATCAGCGCGTCGACGTGAAGGGAACCTGGCGTCCAGTGAGCTGGCTGGAGCTCGACGGCGGCTACCGTTTCAAGATCAAGGACGATCGGTTCGAGGGCTTCGAAAGCTACGAAGAGGCAAAATGGACGACGGGTCTAACCCTGAGCCGCTTCCCGCCATGGACCCTGCATGCGGAGGCAGCCTTCACCCAGCGGGATTATGACAATCGTCTCGGCGATCTGGCCACTGAGACGCTCGAGTACGACAAGCTCGAGGGCAGCATTACCGCCTCTTATAAGGTCAAGCACGGGTTTTCCTTCTACGCGCACTACAGCTACGCCAATCGCGACTCGAACCGCTCTACCGGCAGCTCGTACCGGGACTACAGCTTCCACCGCTTCCTGACCGGCTTCTCCTTCGCCCGCTAGGCCGGGCGACCGCCGAGGGGATGACCTGGGTGCGCACCTCATCCGGACGGAGCCGGATGAGGCCGCGCACTCCCACCCGTGCCCCCAGCGGGTGTAGGCTGGCAGACAGCGCAGGGGCTGGATCGCCCGACACCGCTCTCATGACGGGCTCCGGCTCCGCAAGGAGAAGGAGGAGTTCTCGACGGCAGCGACGTAGCTTCCGAGATCGTCGCCAGCGACCTCCCAACGAGTCGAATCGCGCCGGCGATTGGGACCGAAGGAATAGACGAATACCGTCCGGCGGCTGCGGTCCTTGGAGCACCGGTCCTGGATCCAGTAGGGCGAGTTCCACGGGTCCAGGAAGAAATCGATCCGCTCTCGTGCGACTTCCGGCCCACTCGACGAGGCGAACTGCAGCGTCCGCAGATCGTCGGCGTCGTACTTGCGCTTGCGAACGAAGGTGTAGAGACGGTGGTGCAGGCCGCACTTCGTGACAAAGGCGCGCCCCTGTCGCGCGGCGATCTCGCGGAGATCGTGATCCAGAGACTCGAGCTCGCGTTGAGCCAGCTCGCGCAGCTCGGGAGTCAGGCGAGACGCAGCGGACCAGTTCGCGCTGCCGACTCCCAGTCCCAAGACAAGAATGCTTGCCGTCAGAACAGCACCTGCCCGAACCAGCTCGATCGACCTCAGGCCCCCGATGCGCAGGGCTCCGGCAGCGAGCATCGCGAACAGGAAGCAGCCCCCCAGCAAGAGCTCTACCCACTCGGTCCTGAAGCGGAACGTACTCACACGGTAGAAGACCAGGACGACGCCGAACGAGGGAACGAGCGCGAGGGGCGGCGCGACGACACCCAGGCGCACTGCCCATGCTTGGAGCGGCCGGATCAGTAGCAGCAGCGGCAGCACGATACCGTAGCCCGCGATGATCCCGGACAGGGCGAGCTTGCGCAGCTTCGACGGGGTGACGTTATGGAAGTTGAACTCCTGCTGGAAGTTGTTTTCGAGGAAGTACACGGGTGGCCTGTAGCCCAGCAGACGCTGCCCCCAGGAGATCTCTTCCATCGCCACCAGGAAGCAGAACAGAGCCAGGCCGGCGGACCACCATGGAAGACGTCGCTGCCTCAGCTCCCGAGAGACATTCGCAACGCCGACACCTGCAGCGAGCAGAAACGCCCAGAACGTGCACCACTCGAGTGCGCCGTCCTCCTGGACGAGCAGACGGAACTGGTCCGGGTCTCCGCGAGCCAGGATCGTGGCTAATGCGGCAACTCCGAGAACCAGGCCGTTGGCAAGTACAGGCCAAGCCACGTTTCTCTCCTCAATCTTCGGAGACCGCTCGGAGCCGCACGCCGCTCAGATCCGAGCGGCGTGCCAAGCCTCGGGGGGGGACTAGCGAGGAGCTGGTTGGTTCTCCGAGGACGACGTCGCCCCGTCGGACGTCTCCCCGTCGGACGACGTGGACGACGTGGACGACGTGGACGACGTGGACGACGTGGACGAGGCGTCGGACGAGACCTCGGACGATGACGTTCCGTCCTCGTGCGCATAGGACAGACCGGCCAAGCCGGTCAGAACGACAAGCGCGGCCACCGCAAGAGTGGCCGCAACACGCTGCAATAAGCTGTGAAGTGACATCAGGGGATTCCTTTCGCGGACTGTAGCCGCATTAACTCGGGCACCAGCTTCCGGACCCATATTCAGGAACTCTTCGGGCGATCGTGCGGCCATCTTTAGCCGCCGGCTGACAGCGGGGACCCCCGAGGACGCGTTTGCCCTTGAGTGGCCAGGTGCGCGCGTAAAGAGTTGCCGCGTCGCTGCCGAACCCGGAATAAGACTGGTCACGTGGAGATATGCGGATGCGGATCTTGCAGCGACTAACTGGATTCTGTGTTGTGGTGCTACTGGCCGCGCCGGCCGCCCGGGCGCAGGAGCAGGCCCAGGACGAGTCGGCGGCGAAGCGGGCCTGGCTCGGTCTGACCGCCTCCGAGGAGCTCAAGGATCTGAAGTACCAGCAGGCCCAGGAGGGTGGCTGGCCCTGGACCCTCATGACCACGGTGGCCGCGGGGGATGACTCGAACATCTTCAATAGTCCGAACGCGGAGACCGACGGGGTCTTCTATGACTTCGGCTTGAAGCTCGAGAACCTCCACTACTTCGGTGAGCACGATTCGCTCAAGCTGACGTTCGCGGGGACTGGCTCGCTCTACCCGGAGTCGAGCACGCTCGCCTCCGCCACCCAGAAGATCAAGCTCAGGTACGCCAACCGGCTGAGCAAGCGAATCCGCTTCCGGCTCGAGGGCATGGCCGGCCACTCGAACGACGACAAGGTGAGCATCGACGGGCACGAGTTCCTGCGCGACTTCGGACAGGTCGTGTATCGCGTCAAGCCCTCGCTTCGCTTCCGGCTGAGCAAGCGCCAGACGTTCACCCTCGCCTACGCCGGCAAGGGGAAGAACTACTCCGAGACGTCGGGCCGGACCTCGCTCGACTGGTTCGCCCACGGGCCGAAGGCCCGCTACAAGGTGAAGTTCGGCGACTCGCTCTCGTTCAGCGCGGGCTACGGGTTCACGCTGCGGAACTACGACGAGGACCTGGCCACTTTCGCCGACGGCACCGAGGACCCCACGAACCCGAAGGAAGAGCACCGCTATCACCGGTTCAAGGCGAAGGCCGAGTGGCGGCCGGCAGACTGGCTGGTCATGGACGGACGCTACCGCTTCAAGACCAAGGACGATCAGTTCGACGACTTCGAGAGCTACGAAGACAAGAAGTGGGCCTTCGGCATGACGCTCCTGCCCATGCCGGGGCTGTCGATCCGGGCCGAGGGTTTCTTTTCGGATCGGGAGTACGACAACCGCCTCGGCGAGCTGCCCACGGAGACGCTCGAGTACGACAAGGTCGGAGGCAGCCTCACGGCCCACTACCAGCTCAGCCGGAACCTCGCCGTCTACGCCCGCTTCAGCCATGTCGACCGCGACTCGAACCGCGAGACCGGCAGCTCGTACCGCGACTACGAGGTGACGACCTTTCTAGCCGGCTTCGCCTTCGCGCGCTGAGCGGCCCAACCGGGCCAGCGCGAGTTCCTCCACCAAGCGGATGAGCTCGTCCGTGAGACAGCGGTCGCGCACCAGCGCGTCATCCGCTCCGAAGGCCATCGTCTCGTCCCCCAGCGAGGCGAGCTGCGGATACAGCACGCGCCGCGGCCCGTAGCTCGCCTTTCCCGTCGGAGGCTCGGAGGCGAGACGACCCTGGAAGGCGAAGAACGCGAAGACCTTCGCGCTCTGCGGAAGCGGCGCGAAGAACGCTTCCAGCGCCTTGAGCGCGGCCTCCATGCACAGCGTCTCGCGGCGGTGGGAGGCCAGCCAGGGCTCGAGCTCGTGCACGAGCCGCGTATCCCGTACGCCCTTGCGAATCCGCTCGTGCAGCTCGAGGCGCGCCTCGAGCTGCTCGCGCAGCTCAGCAAGCGCGTGCGCGGGATCGCCGTCCTCGCCCAGCACGCGGCGCAGGCGTTGGAAGGCCGCTTCCAGCTCCGCGTCGCGGTCGTCGGGCCAGAGCGGCGAGTAGCGCTGCGCGCGTGCGAACAGCATCAACGCCTCGGGATCGCCCTCCCCGGCTTCCTCGAGCGCGTCACGCCAGGCGGCCTCCGGCTCGTACGCCCGTGGGTTCGCCAGATACGCCGCCGCCGTGCGCAGCACGATCGCCGAGGCCCGCACCTGGGCCATGGGATTGAGCAGCACGCCGCACACGTGCTGCGCCAGCTCCGGATCGCGTCCCCCGTAGGGACCCAGGTGCAGCATCGAGCGCATGGGTCCGTCGGCGACCGGTACGTTGTCCCAGATCAGCACGGGGCGCCGCAGTGTGGCCGCACGTCGCGCCGCCTCTTCGCCCGTGATGCTGGGGCTGATCACGGTGCGACCCGTCCAGGCCAGCAGGATCGCGGAGTCGAGCCCGCGGCCCAGGGTCTCCAGGTACGGCGTGGGCTCCACGCCCAGGTAGTCCGTGGGAACCACGCACAGCGTGACCTCCGGCCCGAGCGCCTGCTGTAGCTCTCCCGCCAGCTCCACGTGCGCCTCGGCCAGGCTGGAGAAGGCGTCCCGGTCCTCAGCGTGAGCCAGCGACGAGGGCACGTCGTCGAGCGCGAGCATGAGCCAGCTCGAGCCGAGCTCGCGGAAGACCCGGAACTTCGCGAGCAGCGCCGCGCGCTCCTCGCTCGAGGCGTAGCGAATGGAGCGACCCGGCGAGAGCGCGAAGCCCACCTCGACGCCCACACGCGCGCCGCTCGCAACCAGCTCTTCGAACTCGCTCAACGCCGTGTCGGGATAGGGTTCGCGCCAGCGCGCCCGGTGCAGGGGGTCGTCCTTGGGGGCGTAGACGTAGCGGTTCATGCCCCAGCCGCCGATGCGCTCGATCAGCCAGAGCCGATCGCGGTGGCACCAGGGCGTGCCGTAGTGGCCTTCGACTACGCCGCGCTCGCGGAAGCCCCCCATCGCCTCATAGGAAAGCAGTTGCGAGGCGATACGTCACGAAGCTCCCGCCGTAAGCAAGCGCGAGCATGTAGCCGAACGCGAGCGCGGGCCAGCGCCAGCTACCGGTCTCACGCGCCATCACCACCACGGTCGACATGCACTGCAAGGCGAAAACAAAGAAGACCAGCAGCGCGAGCGCGCTCGCCAGCGTGAAGCTGCGTTCCCCCGTCTGCGGATCGCGGTCGTTGGCCAGCGCGTGGCGCAGACCCTCGAAGTTATCCGCGTCCCCCACCGCGTAGATCTGCGCCAGCGTCGCCACCATCACCTCGCGTGCGGCCAGGCTGGCCAGCAGGCCGACGCCGATCTTCCAGTCGAAGCCGAGCGGCTCGATCACGGGCTCGAGCGCGTGTCCTATGCGCGCCGCCGCGCTGGCCTGGAGCTGTGCCTGCGCCTGCGCACCCTGCGAGAGTGAGGCATCCACGGGGATGCGCGGGAAGGAGAGCAAGGCCCAGAGGATGATGGAGGCGACCACGATCAACGTGCCCGCGCGTTTGATGAAGGAGCGGGAGCTGCGCCAGACCTGGGTGAAGAGCAGGCGCGCGGTCGGGATGCGGTAGGGCGGGAGCTCGAGGTAGAAGGTGGCGACCTTTCCGCGCAGCAGGGTCGACTTGAGCAGCGCCGCGGAGCCGAGCGCGGTGAGCGCGCCCATCAGATACAGGCCGAGCATGACCAGGCCCTGCAGCCCCAACGGCCCCAGCACACGCTCCGCGGGCACAAAGGCCGCGATCAGGAGTGTATAGACGGGAAGCCGCGCCGAGCAGGTCATGAAGGGCGCGATCAGGATCGTGGCCAGGCGATCGCGCGGTGACGCCACCGCGCGCGCGGCCATGATCCCGGGAATGGCGCAGGCGTAGGAGGAGAGCAGCGCCACGAAGCAGCGCCCCTGAAGTCCCACCCAGCCCATCACGCGATCCACCACGAAGGCAGCGCGCGCCATGTAGCCCACGTCCTCCAGCAGGTGAATCAGCGTGAAGACGATCACGATCTGGGGCAGGAAGACCAGCACCGAGCCGACGCCGGCGAGCACCCCGTCCACCCAGAGATCGGTCATGAGACCCGCCGGCAGCACACTGCGTGAGAGTCCACCCAGCGCGCCAAACGCCCCGTCGATCCAGTCCATTGCGGGCACGGCCCAGCTGAAGATGCTCTGAAACAGGAGCACCATCACCCCCGCGAAGATCGGGATTCCCCCCAGCGGGTGGAGCAGCACGCGATCGATGCGATCGGTGCGCTTGTCCCGCGCCGGGCTGAAGCCACCCACGTCGGCCGCCACCCGGTCGACCCAGGCGAAGCGCGCCTCGTGATCGTCCACCGGCGGCGGCTCGGCGGGCGTGGCCCCGCGCCGCGCACGTTCGAGCAGCCCGCGCACGTCGGCCACACCCACGCCGCGATGACCCACCACACCCATCACCGGCACACCCAGGATGCGCGAGAGCTTGCCCAGGTCGAGTCGGCCGCCGCGCGCGCGCACCTCGTCGATCATCGTAACCACGATCGCCGTCGGGCGGCGGGCCTGCAGGACCTGCGCCACCAGGCCCAGACCGCGGGCCAGGGTGGTGCCGTCGATCACCACCACCAGCGCATCCGGAACCGGCTCGTTCGCACGCTCCCCGGCGAGCACCTCGCGCACGACCTCCTCGTCGGGCGTCTCGGGATCCAGGCTGTAGGTCCCGGGCAGGTCGAGCAGTCGAATCGGGACCGCCACGTCGCGGACCTCGCCCTCACGCCGCTCCACCGTGACGCCGGGGTAGTTGCCGACCTTGGCGCGCGACCCGGTAAGAGCGTTGAACAGCGTCGTCTTACCCGAGTTCGGCGAGCCGACCAGGGCGATGTGCAGGGTCTCGATCGGATCGCTGAGCGCTGCCGACGCGCTCATTGCGCCACAGGCACGACGCACAGCGCTGCGATATCGGCCCGGCGCAGGCACACGCGGTAGCCCCGGATCTCCACCTCGAGCGGATCACCCAGTGGGGCCTGGCGCAGCACCATCAGCGCCGTGTCGGGCACGAAGCCCAGGTCCCGCAGCCGGGTCGGCACCGGGTGCTCAGAGTGGTGACAGAGCCGGGCCCGGACGCCGGGATCGAGATCCGAGAGCGAGCGACAAGCGGGCCCCTTGGGGGGCCGATGAGCTACTTGGGCGGCGGTCGTTTCGGGGCTCATCTCATTTTGAGAATGGCTATCATTTTCAAAATCGAGCAGAGCTTACCGCCGTTTCTGACAGTGTGTCAAGTCAGGCTTCGGGCGGTTCTAGCCCCCGCCTAGAGGGCCGCGACCACGGAGATCGTAAGCAGCGTTCCCAGCAGCGCGAGGCCGTAGAGGCCATAGCTGACGGCGGCCTGGATGTGGCCCAGACCGAGGTCGAGGGCGAGGTGGCGCAGGTGGTGCGCCGAGTGCCAGAAGGTGAGCGAGATCAGGGCCACCAGCAGCAGGCGCCCCAGCGGGTTGGCCGCCAGGCCGTGCATGCGCTGATACGAGATCGCGTACTCGCTGAACCAGCTCTGTGGGGCCGCAATCGTGACGCCGAACAAGAACCCCGGCAGCAGCAGTGCGGCGGCGAAGCCGCCGGCGCCGAAGAGCAGCCACCACAGGGGCTCGAGGCGATGGATCCACTTCACAGGATCACCCCCGCCAGCAACAGCAGCACGAGTGCCGTGAGCGCGAACAGGCCCGCGAAGTGCGCGACCCAGATCACGGGCTCCGGCGGAGCGGGCACGATCCCGAGCCGCACCAGCGGAATTTTCACGCCCACCCACAGCCAGCGCAGCGAGAAGAAGAGCGTTCCGATGAGCAACAACCAGCACCCCAGCTGACCCGGCAACGAGCCCACGTGCGCGAGGTAGGCCTGCCAGGCCGCGTGGCCCTGCCCCAGCGCCCGGATCCCCAGCAGCAGCACGACGCAGCCCGCCGAGAGCACGAAGCCGGTCGCGGCGAAGAGCACGTAGTTGCGGTAGCGCGGGTGACCCATCCACCAGCCATCGGGCTCGCGCGCGGGCCAGGTGGGCGTGGTGCTCCGCGACGTCACGCGGCACCTCGCCGCGGCAGAATGCGCGTCCACTGCAGCGCGGTGACCAGCTTGCTGCGATTGATCGCGGCGGCCGGATCCACCTGCTTGGGACAGACCTCGGAGCACTCGTTGGCGTAGGAGCAGGACCAGACGCCCTCGTGGCTGTTCATCACGTCGAAGCGCTCGGCCTCGCCCTCGTCCCGCGAGTCCTGGTTGTAACGGAACCCCAACGCGATCGCGGCCGGACCGATGAACTCCGGCTCGTGCGCGAGCACCGGGCAGGCGGCGTAGCAGAGCGCGCAGTTGATGCACATGCTGAACTGCTTGTAGTTGTCGAGCTCGTCAGGCGACTGCAGGTACTCGCCGTCCTCGACGTCCTTCTCGATTTTGCGGATGATCCATGGCTTCACACTCTTGAGCTTGCGCATGAAGCTCTCGAGGTCGATCACCAGGTCCCGCACGACCGGGAAGTTGGCCAGCGGCCCCACGCGGATCGTCCCCGCGTAGTCCCTGACAAAGACGTTGCAGGTGAGCTTGGGCAGCCCGTTCACCATCATGCCGCAGCTGCCGCACACGCCCATGCGACAGGACCAGCGATGTGACAGCGTCGGGTCGATCTCGTCCTTGATGTAGTTGAGGGCGTCCAGCACGACCCAGTCGGGTGGACACGGCACGTCGTAGGTCTGCCAGATCGGCTCCTGGTCCTGTTCCGGTCGGAAGCGGAACACCTCGAACGTCACCTTGCGCATGCTGGGCGCCTCGCTCATCAGTACTTGCGCTCCTCGGGCTGCCAGCGGGTGATGGTCACGGGCGTGTAATCCAGCCGCGGTCCCTCGGGCGCGAAGCGTACCCGCGAGTGCTTGAGGTACTCCGCGTCCAAACGGTTCGGGTAGTCGGTGCGGGTATGCGCCCCGCGTGACTCCTTGCGTGCGAGCGCCGTGTTCGCCACCACCTCGGCCACATCGATCAGATGCCCGAGCTCGAGCGCCGCCACCAGCTCGGTGTTGAAGATCTTGCTGCTGTCGGCGAGGCCCAGGTCGGCGAAGCGACCGCGCAGCTGCGCCAGGGTCTGGACCGTCGCCTGCATCTCGCTCTCCTCGCGGTACACGCCGCAGCCGCTCTCCATGGCGAGATTCATCTCTCTTCGTAGCTGCGAGATCTTCTCGCTGCCGCTCTTGCCGCGCAGCGCCTCGATGCGCGCGCCCTCCGCCTTGGCCTGCTCGAGCAGCGGGCCTTCCTTGCCGTCGTCCGTCCCACGCGAGAACTCCACCGCAGCGAGCCCGGCCCGTCGGCCAAAGACCAGACACTCAGTCAGCGAGTTGCTGCCCAGCCGGTTGGCGCCGTTGATCGAGACGGCGGCGACCTCGCCGGCGGCAAAGAGTCCCGGCAGCTCGGTCGCGCCCATCACATCGGTGTCGATGCCGCCCATCATGTAGTGCACCACCGGTCGCACCGGAATCGGCTCGTGGACGGGATCGATCCCGACGTAGTTCCGCACCAGCTCGCGCACGAACGGCAGCTTCTTGTCGATCGCCTTCTCACCCAGATGCCTGAGGTCCAGGTGCACGTACTCGCCATAGGCACCCTTGAACGCGCGCCCGGCCTGCATCTCCTGAACAATCGCGCGCGAGATCATGTCGCGCGGCCCGAGCTCCATCTTGTTGGGCACATAGCGCTGCAGGAAGCGCTCGCCCTCGGAGTTCAAGAGATATCCGCCCTCTCCGCGCGAGGCCTCGGTGATCAGGATGCCCGTCCCCGGCAGACCCGTCGGGTGATACTGCACGAACTCCATGTCCTTGAGCGGGATGCCAGCGCGATACGCAATCGCCATCCCGTCTCCGGATTTGATCGACGCGTTGGTGGTAAACGGAAAAACCCTACCCGCCCCTCCCGTGCAGATGATCACCGCGCGTCCCAGCACGGCGTGCATCTCGCCGGTGCGAATGTCGAGCGCCGCCACGCCGCGCACCTGGCCCCCGTCCACCAGCAGCTTGGTCACGAAGAACTCGTCGAAGCGCACGATGCGGTCGTGCTTGAGCGAGGTCTGGAAGAGTGCGTGCAGCATGTGAAAGCCGGTCTTGTCGGCGGCGAACCAGGTGCGCTGCACGCTCATGCCGCCGAACCAGCGCACGGCCACGCGACCGTCGGGCTCGCGGCTCCAGGGACAGCCCCAGTGCTCGAGCTGAATCAGCTCTCGGGCAGCCTCCTCCACGAAGGTCTCGACCACGTCCTGGTCCGCGAGAAAGTCGCTGCCCTTCAGGGTGTCGTAGGCGTGCAGGTCCAGGCTGTCGTCGTCGCGCGTGACGGCGGCCGCGCCGCCCTCGGCGGAGACCGTGTGGCTGCGCATCGGATAGACCTTGGAGACGCACGCTACCGTGGACTCGGGCCAGGCCTCGACCGCGGCGATCGCCGCGCGCAGCCCGGCACCTCCGCCTCCGACCAGCACGATGTCGTGATAGCTGACTTCCAAAGCACGCCCCCCGAAGCTCGTGGTATCCCGACGGCCCGCACACTTTGTAGCCCGTTCGAGCCCGTCAGCGCCAGCAGCGGCGCGCCTCAAGGCGGCTCCGGAGGAGTCCGAAGCAGCGGGTAGGAGACCTCCCCATGCGGATCCCCCTATGCCTGCTCGGCCTGCTCGTCTGCGCCTGCGCCAGTAGCCCCGGTCTGCGGTTGGAGCGCTATCGGGGTGTCTACAGCACGCACTTCGACGGGATCCCCGACCAGACTCGCATCTGTGCCGTGATCACCAACGCGGGGCCGCTGCCCGTGTCCTGGCTGCGTCTGCGCCTGCAGGCCTTCAGCCAGCTGGGAGAGGTCCCGGGACAGTGGACGTCGTACTGGCTCTACCCGAAGCCGCTGGCCCCGGGCCAGACCATCGCCGTCGAGTTTCGCGATCCCCCGAGCGCGGATCAGATCGAGCTCAAACTGAGCAGCGCTGGGGACGGTGACCCGCCTCGACGGGGCCGGACCCTGCACCGCACGCGAGCCTGCAGCGAGGCGGTGCTCCAGCAGGAGCTGAAGCGCGAGCGCGCCGAGCGCAGCGGGACGGAGATCCAGCTGGTCTCGATCGAGCGCCGCAACGACCCCTCGCGCGAGCTCGAGGTCGCCCAGGCAGAGCGCCTCAGTCCCTAGGCTTAAGACACGTCCTTGCTCAGACGCTCCAGCGCGTTCCACAAACGAGCGAGGTCGGCCAGGGGCTCGGACCAGCGCTCCCTATGCGGGAATTCACCCTCGATGTCGCGCGGCTCGTGCGACTCGCCCTGGTCGGTGCGCACCTGCAGCCAGGGCTGGCGGGGCTGGGGCAGGTCGGCCAGCTCGAGCTCGCCGTTCGGCCCCGGCGGCCCGGACTTCACACGCATCCCGGCGTACGCCCAGCGCAGGGCGCGCGCGGGCGCGTCCTGGATCGCAGCCTCCAGCGCCGAGCGCTGAGCTTCGGCGAGCCCCGCCGGCAGCTCCCGCAGCAGGCGCCGTCGCAGCACCTCGGGATTGCGCCGTCCCTCCTCGATGCGCTGGCCAAGGCTCGCGCCCGCCTGCGTCAGCGAGGTCTCGAAGGTGAGCAGCGCGCGCACGCCGCGCGGTCTCCGCGCCGCCAGCACCCGCGCCACCAAGCCTCCCCAGCCAAAGCCCACGAGATCGATTCGCTCCAGCCGTAGCGCGTCGATCAGGTCCGCCACATGCCTCGCGACACGTTGCGGTGACAGGTTGCGGACACGCAGGCTCGAGCGTCCGAAGCCGGGCAGGTCGAGACCGATCCCTCGCCGCGCATGGGCGTGGGCGCTCTCCAACAACGGGCGGAAGACCTCGCACGAGTGGCCAACGTCGTGCAGGAAGAGCGCGGGCACGGGATCCTCGAGCCTCCCCCGATCCAGGAAGCACACCCGCGACCGACCCAGGTGGAGCTCGCGGTAATCGAGCGGCACGGGCTCGGCCGGCTCAGCATCGTGCAGACGTTCGAAGCGGGTGCGGAGCTTGGCCAGCGCCGAGCGCTCGATGGCGCGCGTCCACGAGCGCGGCAGGGGCAGGCGCAGCCCGGAAGCGAGGTCCACCAGGGCCGGCCCCCCCGTGGCGCGGGTCGAGAGAACGTTGGTCGGGCTGCGCAGATCGAAGTAGACCACGCCGCGCAGGTTGAGGCCCTCGAGGATGCCTTCGAGCGCATCGAAGAAGGCGCGCGGGAGCGAGGCCCCGTGAGACTTCCGCCGCAAGGGGATGCCTTCGATGTGCTCCATGGCCAGGGCCAGGCGATCGATGCGACCGCGCGGCGCCGGAACTCCGGGCAGGCCTTCCACCCGCCGCAGCATCGCCAGCTCGTGCCGCACCAGAAACGGCGCCAGCAGCAGGCGCACCGGCAGGGAGCAGGTCGCGTAGTCCTTGACCACGAGCGGCGCCCCGTCGGGGTTCGGGACCAGTAGCACGTCCGGGTTCGCAAACCCGCCCCGGTTGAGCAGCTGCACGCCCGGGCGTCGCAGATCGGCTCGGTTCAGCTCAGGCTCCAGCGCACGAGCATCGTCAACGTCCCCAGGCCCACCGCGAGCGCCGTCCCGAGCTCGTGGTTCTCGGCAAAGCGCTCCCGTTGCCAGGCGCTCGCCCCGGTTCCGTCGGCCGGCAACGGCCGGTAGGCGTAGAGGCGCGGGAGCAGGCTGGGCACCGCCGTGGCGTAGCGCCGGAACGCATCGCCGTAGAGCGCCTCCAGGCGCGCGCTCTCGATCCGGTTCTTGTAGGGCATGTAGTAGCCAAAGTAGCTCACCAGGAAGACGCCCAGCAGCGCCAGCGTGAGGCCACCCCGGGCCATGATCCCGAACCCGCAGGCGATCAGCAGCGTGCCCAGGTACAGCGGATGACGCAGATACGCGTAGGGACCCTCGACCGTGAGCGCGTCGTTTTTGAACAGGTGCCCGGTGGCCCAGATGCGCAGACCCTCTCCCAGCGCGATCAAGACCCCTCCGACGACGAGACCCGCCGGCGTGGGAGCTGCAAACACGATCAGGGCCAGCGCCAACGCGTAGACGACGAGCAGGCGGGGCTTCAGCCTCTTCCTCAAGCTCACGCGCGTAGAGGTAGCCCGGCGCGCCAGGCGGGGCAAACGGCCCCGACCGGGGTCAGTGGGAGTAGCGCTCGCGGACGAAGTCGCGCAGGCGCTCGCGCAGCTCCTCGCGGAACTCGCCACGAATCGGGATCGGCAGGGAGTCGGCCTCGAGGAACTCCAAGAAGTCGTACCAGTCGAGGGCTTCGATCTCGACCTCGACCTCGTCCCAGAACGCGGAGCGAAGCCATTGGCTGTCCACCTCGCGTCGCTTTGGCCTGTCCTTACTCATCCCGTCTTCTCGACACCCATCGCGCGCGCTGAAGGGAGGGGATCAGAGGCCCCAGCGGGCTCCTGGCGGGCTCCGAACCTCGAACCCTGCGCCTCCCCTCCACACCCATCCATCGTCCGTTAAGTGGGCGCGGCTTAGGGAAAGTGTCAGCCCCCCCGTGGATTGAGGCGCCAGAGGGTACCCTCCCCGATGGAAGCTAGAAAGAGAGCTCGAGCTTCGCCCCGGGCAGCTTGGAGGCCAGGGTGCGCCGGGCGCGGTAGAGGCTGGATTTCACGGCGTCTTCGCTGCGATGCGTGAGCTCGGCGATGCGCCGGATGGCCAGCCGCTTGCCGTGACGCAGCTCCAGCATGCGGCGCTGCTCCCGGGGCAGCGCCTCGATCGCCTGCTGCACGCAGGCGAGTGCCTGGCGGGCCGCCACCCGGCTCTCCGGCCCCAGCTCGGAGGGCGCGGCCTGCGGCGGCATCTCGTCGAGACAGAGCAGGCGGACCCCGCCCCGGCGGCGCAGACGGTTGTTGAGGATATTGCGGGTGATGCCGTAGATCCAGACCACCAGCTCGGACTTGCCCTCAAAGCGGTCGAGGCAGGTGAAGACGGCCGCGAAGACCTCCTGGGTCACATCCTCGGCCTCGCTCGGATCCCCCAGCTTGCGCAGCGCGAAGTTGTGGATGCGCTGCATGTAGATCTTGTAGAGCGTCTCGAAGGCCGCGCTATCGCCCCCGCGAATCGCGTCGACCAGCTTTTGGTCTGAATTTTTCAAGCCGCCCCCAGGCCGTTGTGGCAAGTACTACAGCAATCACTGTGCCAAGGGGCAAAATCACCGCAAAACACGGACTTAGAGCCCGGGGCGAGCCGGAGGCGGCTTGTAGACTGCGGATCGCGCGGTAGAGACGGTGAAACGGATTTCCCAAAAAGGGGAAAAGCACCTCTCCTGTGCCTAATGGCCTAGCTGGAGCGGCATTCCCGCACAAACTCCTTCAGATCGGAGCGCGTGCGCTCGTCGACCGCCTCGAAGGCCACGGCAAAGCCGTGCGGCTCCGAGCCACCGGCGTGGCGCACCACCTGCCCCTGTATCCGCAGAAAAATGCCGTTCGGGGGCAGACTCAGCACCACCCGCACCTCCTGCCCCAGCTCGGGGGACTCCTCCGCTGCCAGAAAGATGCCCGAAGCGCTCAGGTTGAGGGCGGGAAAGAAGCGCTGTCGGCCCGGCTCCTCGTAGGCCACTTCCAGCTCCACGGGCGTGCGCTCTTCGTGACGATCGTGCTGCACCTTGGCCTAGAGCTTATCCGGAGTGAGGGACCAGGTTCCACCCACGCGGCGCCAGGTATCCGTGCGCTGGAGCTCGATCAGCCCCCATCGCAGGCCCCGCTTGTGGCGGCCCTCCAGGGTGATGTCGACTTCGGCCAGGCCGTCGTCTGCGAAGCGGAACTCCCGGATCAGCACGCGCTCGGCCCTTGTGTGCCGCAGGCTCGCCTCACGCACCTGCGCCGCCACCGAGGCGAAGTAGTCGGAGAACTCCCGCTCGTCCTCGAAGTAGGAGCGAAGCTCGGGGTCCTCGAAGGCGATCAGCGAGTTCAGCGGCAGCTTCTCCAAGCGCTGGTAGAAAGCCGAGATTCTCTCGGCGAAGGCCACGATATCGCGCTCGTCAACGGGCTCGAGCGGGTGGGTCCCGCCGCCCGGCCCGATGCAGGCGCAGGCCAGAAGGGGGAGGATGGCTCCCCGCAGTCGCGTCATCCAGCCGGTCCGGCCTCGAGTGTGGCCTGCGCCGCCGCCAGCCGGGCGATGGGCACCCGGAACGGGGAGCAGCTGACGTAGTCCAAACCCATTGCATCGCAGAACGCGATCGAGCGTGGGTCGCCGCCGTGCTCGCCGCACAGGCCAATCTTCAGCCCGGGCCGCGCCGCTCGACCTTTGCGAACGCCGATCCGGATCAGCTCTCCGACCCCCTCCAGGTCGAGCGTCACGAACGGGTCGTCCTTCAGAATGCCCCTGGATATATAGGTGGGGATGAAGCGCCCCGCGTCGTCCCGCGAGAGCGCGAGCGTCATCTGCGTGAGGTCGTTCGTGCCGAAAGAGAAGAAGTCCGCGACCGCCGCCACGCGCTCGGCTGTGAGCGCCGCACGCGGCACCTCGATCATGGTGCCCACGCTGTAGCGCACGCGCTGGCGGCGCTCGCGCATCACCTCGCGCGCGGTGGTGTCCACCAGCGCTTTCAGGATGCGTAGCTCCTCCACGTGCGCCACCAGCGGGATCATGATCTCGGGTCGTGGCCGCATGCCCTCAGCCACGCAGGCGCAGGCGGCCTCGAAGAGGGCCCGCACCTGCACCTCGTAGATCTCCGGGTGGACGATGCCCAGCCGGCACCCGCGCTGTCCCAGCATGGGATTGAACTCGCGCAGCCCCTCGATCTTGCGCCGCAGCGTCTCGTCGCTCAGGCCGAGATCGTGCGCCAGCGTCGCCATCTCTTCCTCGGTATGCGGCAGGAACTCGTGCAGGGGTGGGTCGAGCAGGCGGATCGTCACCGGCAGGCGATCCATCGCCCGCAGGATTCCGAAGAAGTCATCGCGTTGCATGGGCAGGATCTGCTGCAGCGCCGCCGCGCGCTCCTCCATCGTGTCCGCCAGGATCATGCGGCGCACCGCCAGGATGCGTTCGGGCGGAAAGAACATGTGCTCGGTGCGGCAGAGACCGATGCCCTCGGCCCCGAAGGAGCGTGCCAGCGCGGCGTCCGTGGGCGTGTCCGCGTTGGCGCGGACCCTGAGCCTGCGGATGCCATCGGCCCAGCGCATGAGCTGCTGAAACTCGCGGCTGAGCTCGGGCTCGACCGTCGGAACCTTGCCCTTGAAGATGAAGCCGGAAGACCCGTCCAGGGTGATCACGTCGCCTTCGTGGAACTCGACCCCATCCAGCTGAGCCACGCCGCGTTCGCTGTCCACCACCAGCTTCATACATCCGGTCACGCAGCACTTGCCCATACCCCGCGCCACCACGGCCGCGTGCGAGGTCATCCCGCCCAGCGCGGTGAGCACGCCCTGCGCCGCGTGCATGCCGTGAATGTCCTCGGGGGAGGTCTCGGGCCGTACCAGGATGACCTCCTCCCCGCGGCGCGCGCTCTCCTCGGCGGCGTCGGCCGTGAACACCACGCGCCCACACGCGGCGCCCGGCGAGGCCGGCAGGCCGCGACCGATCGGCGGCGGCGCCGAGGAGCGGTCCAGCGTCGGATGCAGCAGCTGATCCAGGCTCTCCGGCTCGACCCGCCGCACGGCGGTCTCGCGGTCGATCAGCCGTTCGCGCACGAGATCCACCGCCACCTTGACGGCCGCACGCGCCGTGCGCTTGCCCGTGCGGGTCTGCAGCAGCCACAGCTTCCCATGCTGGATGGTGAACTCGAGGTCCTGCATGTCGCGGTAGTGGCGCTCGAGCAGCCGCGCCACGCGCAGCAGCTGGCGGTAGCAGTCGGGCATGGCCTGCTCGAGCGAGGGCGGGTCGCCCCGCTTGCGGCTGGCGCGGCTGATCGGGTGCGGCGTGCGAATGCCCGCGACCACGTCCTCGCCTTGCGCCGTGGGCAGGTACTCGCCAAAGAAGCGTTTCTCGCCCGTGGAGGGGTCGCGCGTGAAGGCCACGCCCGTGGCCGAGTCGTCGCCCAGGTTGCCGAAGACCATAGCCTGGACACTCACCGCCGTGCCCCACTCATCGGGAATGCCGTACAGCTTGCGGTAGGTCACGGCGCGCGCCGTGTCCCAGGAGCGAAAGACGGCGGCGATCGCACCCCAGAGCTGGTCCTCAGCCCGGTCAGGAAACGGCTTCCCCGTGCACGCGGACACCAGCTGCTTGTACACATTGACCAGCGCCTTCAGGTCGGCCGCGTCGAGCTCCGTATCCTGCTCGACGCCGCGCGCCTGCTTGCGCGCCTCGAGCTTGGCCTCGAACTTCTCGAGCGGAATGTCCAGCACCACGTTGCCGTACATCTGAACGAAACGTCGATAGCTATCGAAAGCAAAGCGCGCGTCCCCGCTGCGCTCGGCCAGTCCTTCGACTGTTTCGTCGTTGAGGCCCAGGTTCAGGACGCTGTCCATCATGCCGGGCATGCTCACGCGTGCGCCCGAGCGCACCGATACCAGCAGCGGCTCCCGTCGATCGCCGAAGCGACCACCCATCACCTTCTCGACGCGACGCAGCCCGGCCAGCACCTCCTCCCGCACCCGCTGCGGGAGCTTGCCGCCGCGGCGGTCGAACTCGCGGCAAACCTCGGTCGAGAGGGTGAAGCCGGCGGGAACGGGTACTTCCAGGCGCGTCATCTCCGCCAGGTTGGCGCCCTTGCCGCCGAGCAGGTTGCGCATGCCGGCATGGCCGCGGGCATGGCCATCCCCGAAGAAGTAGACGCTGCGCTTGCCGGGCCTGCTCCGACGCTTCACGGACCTCGGCCCTGATCTCGTGGCCACCGCCAAGACCTCCTCTACCCCCTAGATACGCCCAGCGGGCTCCGGCCCGCACGCGACCATGGCGTCTCGCGCCGGCGCAGTATCCTCGCCGGGCCGAGCGGCGTCAACCTGTTCGAAGCCCAGGGTAGCATGGACAAAAGCCGACGATCGGAGCTCGATCCCCACGTGATACCTGAAGAATCTCTCCAGCAGCAGCTCCGCGCGCCGCACCGCGGGCGGGGCCAGCGCTAGCCGCGCGCGCTCGCGCAGGGGCATCCGAATGCCCTCCTCGAGCGCGCGCAGCAGAGCGGCGGGGACCGCCGCCTCCTCGCCCGTCCCGCAGCTGCCGCAGACCACTCCGCCCTGGCGCGCGCTGAACTCGACCCGCCCGGCAGCGGCTGAGATGGACGCCCCACAGATCGCGCAGGCGATGAGCTGGGGACGATAGCCGAGGTGGGCCAGCGTCTTGGTCAGCACCAGCAACGCCAGCAGCCGGTCCGGCACCTCCTCGGCGAGCACGTCGAGGACCCCTACTGCGAAGCGGAAGAGCTCCGGATCGGCTTCGTGCTCGCCCGTGAAGCGGCCCAGGATCTCGATGAAGTAACACGCAATCGCGTAGCGTCCCAGATCGTTCACCAGGCGCTCGAAGGGACGCTCCAGACAAGCGCTCTCCAGGCGCATGATGGACGCATGCGGGGGATCCACCAGCTGCGCGTCCAGCAGGTTGAAAATCTCGAGCGTGCCGGGGAAGCGGCGCTGCGAGCGGCGCGCGCCCTTGGCGATGGCGGACACCCGGCCCAGATCCTCCGTGTAGAGGTGCACCAGACGATCGGACTCGGCCAAATCGAAGGTGCGGAGCACGAGCGCGCGCGTGCGGAACTCCAGCATCGGGACGATCGTCGCCCCTGAATGTGATCGTTGCAACACGCTTCGCCTCAGGAGGCTCAGAGCAGCAGGTAGGCGACGAGGCAGAAGCCGAGGATCCCGATCACGTCCGAAGAGGTCGTCACGACGGGGCCCGACGCCACGGCCGGATCGAAGCCCGCGCGGGACAGCAGCAGTGGCAGCAGCGCCCCCACAGCACCGGCCATGACCATCGAGATGAACATGCCCAGGCTCACCACCAGCGGCAGGGAGGGCGGGCCAAAGCCGAGCAAGGTCGCCCACAGGCCCAGCACGAACGCGAAGGTCACCGCCAGCAATAGGCTGGTGCCCACCTCGTGCCCGATAATGCGGCCGATCGACTCGATCTCGAGTCGCCCTGTTGCGATCCCGCGCACCACCACCATCGAGCACTGGCTGCCGACATTGCCGCCCATGCCCAGGATGATGGGGATAAAGAACGTCACCTGCACCGTCGCGCTCAGCAGGTCCTGAAAGCGCGCGAGCAAGAAGATGCCCGCAAAGGCACCCACGAAGCTCGCGGCCAGCCAGGGAAACCGAATCCACGCGCCGCGGAGCACGCCCGGCGAGGTCACCTCCTCGGAGGTAGTCCCGGCGAGCTTGAGGATGTCCTCGGTGGCCTCCTCCCGGATCACGTCGATCACGTCGTCCACCGTCACCACGCCCACCAGACAGTTGGACAGGTCGACCACGGGCAGCGCCAGCAGGTCGTAGCGCGCGACCATGGCCGCCACCTCCTCCTGATCGGTATCGGTCGTCACGCGGATCGGGTCGGAGACCATGCAATCCCGTAGAAGTGTGTAGGGAGGTTGCAGGATGAGCTGGCGCAGCGACAGCACGCCCACCAGGTAGTTACGGTCGTCCACGACGTAGACGTAGAAGCTGGCCTCCGCCTCGCCGTGCTGTTGCAGCCGCTCGATCGCCTCCTTGGCGGTGAGATTCTCGGAGAGCGCGAAGTACTCGGGCGCCATGATCGCCCCGGCCGTGTCCTCGGGGTAGCGGAGCAGGCTCTCGATATCGGCACCCGCATCGCCCAAGGCGGACATGATCTCGTCCGCGCGCCCGCGCGGCAGCTCACGCAGGATGTCAGCCGCATCGTCGGCGGACATGTGACTCATGATCTGCCCCGCGCTCGCGGGCTCCAGCCCGAGCACGATGTCCGCGCGCGCCTCGAACTGCAGCAGCGAGAGAACTGCGGCCCGCTCCTGGTGGGAGCGGATCAGATCAAAGGCCGCCTTGCGGTCGGTCTTAGTGGTCCGATCGAGAACCTGGGCGATATCGGCGGGATGGCTCTTCTCGAGCAGACGTCGAGCGTGCCCCCACGCACCCCGGCGCACGAGCCGAAAAAGGCTGACTTGCAGCAAGCTGCCTCGGCGGTCCCGCATTTCCATTGGGTTCCAGATCGTTCACGAGTCGAGTGGGAGTTTGACTCACGCGGGGACTAGGAGCCATCCCCCTCTCCGTTCAAGAGACGCTCCACGTAATCGGTTCGATAGACCAGTGGGGGGGAATCCTGCGGCGCCCAAGCGCTCTGCAGCCAGTGGTCGAGCCACCAGGCGCCCAGCCCCAGCCCCAGCACGATTCCCAGCGCGCTGCCCAGGCGCAGCCAGTTGTCGATCCAGGGCGGGCGCCAATGTCGGGCCGCCCGTGGCGAGCGGCCCGCGAGCCGGGCCGCGGCCTCCTGGGGATCGGCTCCGATCGCGCGTGCCAGGGCCCGGGCCGTGCTGCGACCGTGCCCGTCGCGAGCCAGCGCGCCCTCGACCCGCTCGATCTCTCGCACCCGTTCGAGGGGGAGCTTGGTCCGTGCCGCCACGAACCAGACAGAGATCTCGCGCAGCTCTCGCTGCTGCTGGAACCAGCGGCCGAACTCCTGCGCGGGCTCGGCAGCTGCGCCCGCTACCTGAGCACCGCCAGATACTCTCCCGACTTGCGACCCCACTGGCCTTTACCCCCCCGCTCTTCGGCAACCTTGAGGTGCTCAATCGCCTTCTCATGGTGTCCCAGCTTGACATGGGCCTGGGCCAACCGGAAGCGCGCCTCTGCCTCGCGCGCCCCAAACATCTCCGGTTGACGACCCTGCAGCAGCTCCACCACGCGCTCGAACTCGTTCACGGCATCGACCGTCTCGCCCCGGCTGTAGTACAGAATGCCGAGGTTCATGTGCGCGTAAACTCTGGCACCCCCCTGCTTCAACGCCTCGCTGTAGTCGCGTTGGGCCAGCTCGGCGTTCCCGGATTTGTAGTGTGCCCAGCCGCGGTTTACAAGGGCTCGCCCGGGTCGGTAGAAGGTCGGGTCCTTAATCAGCGTGCTGTTCACCCGGATCGCGTCCTGCCAGCGCTCCATCTGGAGGTACACCACCCCGAGGTTGAGGCGGGCGTCCACGTTCGCGGGATCCAGGCGCAGGGTCTGCTGCAGGTGGTGCTCGGCCAGGTCGAACACCCCCTTACGGCGGTAGGCCTCGGAGACTCCGAAATGGGTCTCCGGATCCTTCTGGTACAGCTCCAGCGCGTTCCTGTACTCGCGTATCGCCAGCTCGACCTCGTGTCTGGCGAGCTGTATCTCCCCCAGCTGGCGGTGCGTCTCAGCGCGTACGCGATCCTCGTGGGACGTGGTAGCACACGCCGTCAGCAGCACAGCGCATCCACCGGCAAGCCATAGCAGTCTCGAATGCATCGAAATCTCCCCTCAGAAGAAACTGAGCAACTGGGCCAGCAGCCCGGGTCGGTCATCGCCATGTCGCACCAGCGCGATGCGGCCCAGCACGGCTGGCCCGGTGTCACCGTTCTCGGATTTCGGCTGCGGCGGGGTCGCCAGCTGCCGAGGATCCGAGCGCAGCTTGCGGAGCTTGTTCCAGTGCCGGAGGCGGGTCTTCTGCACCTCTTCTCCGAGCGCCCGGAACTCGGCCCGGTCCAGCTCGAAGCCCAGGCTGAGCGCGAACGCCACGCCCTCCTCCAAGCGCTGGTGCACTTCGCTGAGCGAGCGGATCGGATCCGGGTAGACAAAGCGCCGCACCTCGGGACGATCGAGTGAGCGCAGCAGCACCGCCACGAAGCCCTCCTGTCCGTTCCAGACGGCGGCCAGCGCCGCCGTGCAGCGTTCGATCCCGTTCGAGCTCTCCACCTGCCTATCCGTGACCGAGAAGGCCAGAGCCCGGATCATTTCGAGCCGCAGCGCGGTCGGGCCTTCGAGTTCCACGAACATGGTGCGCTCTTATCGGGAAGCGTTCGAGGGGACTTGAGACGGCACGACCACTTCCGCCGCGAGCTGCGTACCCACGAATACGCAGCAGCCATGTCAGTCGCGTCAGCTCTGACTAGAACGTGGTGAGAGCGCGGAAATGGGCGAAGCGCTCCTCGATCTGTTGGCTCTCGAGCTCGCGAAAGCGGTCCAGGCCGAAGCACTCGACGCAGAACGACGCCAGTACCGACCCATAGATGACGGCGCGGCGCAGCGCGCCGCTGTCGAGCTTGCCTTCTCGCGCCAGGGCACCTACGAAGCCACCCGCAAAGCTGTCGCCGGCGCCGGTCGGATCCTGAATCTCGCGCAGCGGGAAGGCGGGGGCGGAGAAGATGCCCTCCTGATCGAAGAGCAGGGCGCCGTGCTCCCCGCGCTTGATGATGACGATGCGGGGGCCGAGACTACGAATGGCGCCCACCGCCCGGACCAGGTTGCGCTCCCCTGTGAGCTGGCGCGCCTCCTGGTCATTGATGACCAGCCCGTCCACCCGGGCCAGCGTCCGCTCGAGCTCCTCGCGCGCGCCCTCGATCCAGAAGTCCATGGTGTCCATGGCCGTGAAACGCGGCGCATGCGCCTGCTCCAGCACGCGCAGCTGCAGCGAGGGATGGATATTGGCCAGGAAGACATACTCCGAGTCGTGGTAGGCCTCCGGCAGGTCGGGGTTGAAGCCGTCGAAAACGCCCAGATCTGTGAACAGCGTGTCGCGCTCATTCAGCGACTCGCGATAGCGGCCGCCCCAGCGGAAGGTACTGCCCTCGCTGCGATAGATCCCCTGCGTATCCACACCGTGCGCGCGTAGAAACTCGAGATGTGCGTCCGGAAAGTCGCTTCCGACCACGCCCACGGCCCGCACCGGCGCAAAGTAGCTGGCGGCCAGGGAGAAATAGCAGGCCGCCCCGCCCAGCACGCCCTTGGCCCGCCCGCTCGGCGTCTCGATGTCGTCGAAAGCGATCGAGCCGACGACGAGGACGCTCACCTAGCGCGCGTCAGGTGCGGCTTGTCGCAGGGTCTCGCCGATGGTCGCGGGTGAGTCCGCCACCGGCACGCCCGCCTTCTCGAGCGCCGCGATCTTCTCCTCGGCGGTCCCCTTGCCCCCGGAGATGATGGCGCCGGCATGGCCCATGCGCTTTCCCGGAGGCGCGGTGCGGCCGGCGATGAACGCAACCACAGGCTTGGACATCTCGCTCGCGACGAACTCTCCCGCCTCCTCTTCCGCACTGCCGCCGATCTCGCCGATCAGGATCACCGCCCGCGTGGCCGGGTCCCGCTCAAACTCCCGCAGGGTGTCGATGAAGGTCGTCCCGGGAATCGGATCGCCGCCGATCCCGATACAGGTCGACTGACCAATGCCCAGCACGGAGAGCTGGTGCACAGCCTCGTAGGTGAGCGTTCCGGAGCGCGAGACCACCCCCACACTGCCCGGTCGAAAGATGGGATAGGGAGCGATGCCGATGCGAACCTTCTCGGCCGGCGAGAGAATGCCCGGGCAGTTGGGTCCCACAAGCCGGGTGGAGCTACCCCGCAGTGCGGCGCACACGCGCAACATGTCCACCACCGGGATGCCCTCGGTGATGGCCACAACCAGCTCGATCCCCGCGTCGGCCGCCTCCAGGATCGCGTCCGCAGCGCCCGGCGGTGGCACGAACACCGCCGACGCATTGGCGCCCGTCTCGGCAACAGCGTCCCGCACGGTGTCGAAGATGGGAACGCCCTTGAACTCGCCCCCGCCCTTGCCCGGGGTGACACCCGCCACCACCGAGGTCCCGAACTCGAGCGAGAGCCCCGTGTGGAGCTGGCCCACCCGCCCCATGCCCTGGACCAGCAGCTTGGTGTCGCGATCGACCAGGATGCTCACGCTTGCACCGCCGTCACGATCTGGCGAGCCGCGTCCTGCATACCGACCGCAGGGGTGATGCCGAGCCCGGAGCTCTGCAGCATCTCGCGGCCGCGCGGGGCGTTCGTACCATCGAGCCGGACCACGATCGGCACCTTCACCCCCGCGCTCTGGGTCGCATGGATGATGCCCTCCGCAACCAGGTTGCAGAGCACGATCCCGCCAAAGATGTTCACCAGGATTCCCTTCACGTTGGAGTCGGCCAGGATCAGGCGAAAGGCGTGACTCACGCGCTCCGCGTCCGCGGTGCCGCCCACGTCGAGGAAGTTGGCCGGCTCTCCGCCCTCGAGCTTGATGATGTCCATCGTGGCCATGGCCAGACCCGCGCCGTTCACCATGCAGCCGATGTTCCCGTCGAGCGAGACCCACGATAGGTCGTACTGCGAGGCCTGGCGCTCGCGCGGATCTTCCTCGTCGGGATCACGCAGGTCGCGGATCTCGGGGTGTCGATAGAGCGCGTTGTCGTCGAAGCTGAGCTTGCAATCGAGCGGGGTGACCGTATCCCCCGCGACCACCAGCGGGTTGATCTCGGCCAGCGAGCAGTCTTTCTCCAGGAAGAGCCGGTAGAGCCCCCTGAGAAGCTTCACCAGGCTTCCCACCTGCTTGGGCTCCAGCTCCAGCGCGAAGCCGAGCTCGCGCACCTGGTAGTCGCAAAGACCCAGCAGCGGATCCACCTGCACCTGCAGGATCTTCTCGGGTGTCTGTGCCGCCACCTCCTCGATCTCCATGCCGCCTTCCGTCGAGGCCAGCAGCGCCACCTTCTGCGTGGCGCGGTCGATCAGCAGCGCCAGATAAAGCTCGCGCTCGATGGCGGTGTCGGCTTCGATGTAGAGCCGGCGCACGGTCTTGCCCTTCGGACCCGTCTGCGGGGTCACGAGCTGCATGCCCAGCATGGAGCGCGCGACCTCACCCGCCTCATCGGGGCTGCGCACCAGCTTGATGCCACCTCCCTTGCCGCGCCCTCCCGCGTGCACCTGCGCCTTCACCACGACGGTGCCCCCGATCTCGCCCGCGGCCGCGGCTGCGTCCTCGGGCGTGAGCGCCAGCTTGCCCGGCGGAACCTCCACGCCGTACTCGCGCAGCAGGCCCTTGGCTTGGTACTCGTGAACGTTCATCCGGCTAGAGAGTGACGCTCGAGATGGCGCCCTGAACGTGCTCGCTGCTCTTCTTGAGCAGCGCCTGCTCGCTGGCGTTGAGCTCGAGCTCGAAGACCCGCTCGACGCCGCCCGCACCGAGCTGAACCGGCACCCCCATGTAGATCCCGGACACGCCGTACTCACCGTCGAGGTACACGGCGCAGGGCAGGACGCGCTTCTGGTCGCGCAAGATGGACTCGGCCATCTCGATCGCCGACTGCGCGGGTGAGAAGAAAGCGGAGCCCGTCTTAAGCAGGCCCACGATCTCGCCGCCTGCCCCCTGCACGCGCTTCACGATGGCATCAATGGTCGGCTGATCCATCAGGCGCTGCAGCGGGATCCCGCTCACGCTGCAGTAGCGCGGCAGCGGCACCATCGAGTCCCCGTGCCCACCCAGCACCACCGCCACGACGTCGCGCACGGAGACGCCCAGCTTCTCCGCAATGAAGTAGCGGAAGCGCGACGAATCGAGCACCCCGGCCATGCCCAGCACGCGCTCGCGCGGGAAGCCGGTGATCTCTTTCAACGCCCAGACCATCACATCGAGCGGGTTAGAGACCACGATCACGATGGCTCCGGGCGAGTAGCGTTTGATGTTCTGGGACACATCCCTGATGATCTTCAGGTTCGTCGCCAGCAGATCGTCGCGGCTCATGCCGGGCTTGCGCGCCAGACCCGCCGTCACGATGTAGAGATCCGAGTTCGCGGTGTCGGCGTAGTCCGTCGTGCCGAGAATGCGGACGTCGGTTTGTGCCAGGGCTGAGGCGTGCGAGAGGTCGAGCGCCTTGCCCTGGGGTAGCCCCTCGACCACGTCGAAGAGCACCACATCACCGAGCTCCCGCTGCGCGGCCAGCTGCGCCAGCACACCGCCTATGTTGCCCGCTCCGATCAGTGAGATCTTGGCTCTGGCCATACGAAACCTCTCAGTCCATGTTCTCGATGATGGCGGACGCGAACTCCGAGCACTTGAGCTTGGTGGCACCCGTCATCAGACGTTCGAAGTCATAGGTGACGCGCTTCTGGAGGATCGCGCGGCCGATGCCCTGCTCGATCAGACGCGCGGCCTCGTGCCAGCCCAGGTGGTCGAGCATCATCACGCCCGAGAGGATAACCGAGCTCGGGTTGACCTTGTCCTGGTTGGCGTACTTGGGGGCCGTGCCGTGCGTCGCCTCGAAGATCCCGTGCCCCGACTCGAAGTTGATGTTGGCACCCGGTGCGATCCCGATGCCGCCGACCTGCGCGGCCAGCGCGTCCGAGATGTAATCGCCGTTCAGGTTCAGCGTGGCGATCACATCGAACTCCTTGGGGCGGGTGAGCACCTGCTGCAGCGTGATGTCGGCGATATTGTCCTGCACCAGAATCTGACCCTGGGGAGGCTTCCCCGCGCAGTCGTCCCAGCAGATCGCCTTACCGCTGAACTCGCGGCGCACGAGCTCGTAGCCCCAGTCGCGGAACGCGCCCTCGGTGAATTTCATGATGTTGCCCTTGTGTACCAGGGTCACACTCCTGCGGTCGTGCGCGAGCGCATAATTGACGGCGGCGCGCACCAGGCGCTCCGTACCCTCGCGCGAGACGGTCTTGATGCCGATGCCGCTGGTCTCGGGGAAGCGAATCTGCGTGACCCCCATCTCCTGTTGCAGGAAGTCGATTAGCTTACGCGCCTCTGCGCTCTCGGCCTCCCACTCGATGCCGGCGTAGATGTCCTCCGAGTTCTCGCGGAAGATCACCACATCGACGTCCTGCGGATTCTTGACCGGGCTCGGCACGCCCTCGTACCAGCGCACCGGACGCAAGCATACGTAGAGGTCGAGCCTTTGACGTAACGCGACGTTGAGGCTGCGAATCCCGCCGCCGACGGGCGTCGTGAGCGGCCCCTTGATGCCGACCATGAGGTGTCGGAAGGATTCGACGGTCTCGTCAGGAAGCCACTCGCCCGTGAGCTCGTGCGCCTTACCCCCGGCCAGGACCTCGTACCACGCGATCTGCCGACCTCCGCCGTAGGTCTTCTCCACCGACGCGTCGAAGACACGCACCGCCGCCGCCCAGATGTCGGGTCCGGTGCCGTCTCCCTCCACGAAGGCGATGCTGGGCCTGTCCGGAACCTCCAACGAGCCGTCGGCGCGCTGCTGAATCGGGTCCCCGGACAGGCGCCGAAGCTTCTGCTTGCTCATGCCCGTCCTCCCGAGAGCGCGCGCAGTATATCCATGGCCTCTCGGGCCGGCAATCCGGTCAGGGGCTGAGGTCCTGGGCCGCGGCGAGGAAGGCCTCGCGAAGCTCCTCGTAGCTATGCGTGACCGGGAACTGGGGGAACTCGTCCACGACGTTCTGCGGCGGCCGGAACAGGATCCCTGCGTCGGCTTCGGCCAGCATGCTGGTGTCGTTGTACGAGTCGCCGGCGGCGATCGTACGGAAACAGATCCGCCGTAGGGCGCGCACCGACTCGCGCTTCTGGTCGGGCATGCGCAGGCGGTAGCCGCGAATGCGCCCGCCGGCATCGATCTCGAGGTCGTGACAGAAGAGTGTCGGGTAGTCCAGCTTCTGCATCAGCGGCTTTACGAAATCATAGAAGGTGTCGGAGAGCACGATCAGCTGGTAGCGCTCCCGCAGCCAGTCCAGGAACTCGCGGGCGCCCTCCAGCGGCTCAAGTCCCGCGATCACCTCGGAGATCTCGCGGATGCCAAGTCCATGTGAGTCCAGGATCTCGATCCGACCGCGCATCAGCTTGTCGTAGTCGGGCTCGTCGCGTGTGGTGCGTCGGAGCTCGGCGATCCCGGTCCGCTCGGCCACATTGATCCAGACCTCCGGGACCAGCACGCCTTCGAGATCCAGACAGGCGACGATCATACAGCGCAGACGACGACGGTGCGCACGCGGCCTAGGCTTGGAAGGTGCAGCGACCCTGATCGATGACGACGTCGCCGTCCGGGTTCGTCGTGCGGAAGAGGGCCTCGCCCCCATCGATCCACATGGAGACGGTCAGGGACTCACCCGGGTATACGGGCTTGGAGAAGCGGCCCTCCATCGAGCGAAAGCGCGCCGGATCGGAGCCGCACAAGGTATGCAGCAGGGCGCGTCCCGTGAATCCGTACGTGCACAGCCCGTGACCGATGGGCCGGTCGAAGCCCCCACGTCGTGCGAACTCGGGATCCGAGTGCAGCGGGTTCATGTCACCCGAAAGCCGATACAGCAGCGCCTGGTCACGCCGCGTGTCGTAGGTCACCTCCGCGTCGGGCTTGCGATCCGGCGCTACGTTACGTGGGCCCGAAGGTCCACGCTCGCCGCCGAAGCCGCCCTCACCTCGGATATACAGACTCATCACCGTCTTAAACAGCGGCTCCCCGCTCTTGACGTCACGGGAGGTCGACTCGGTCACCACCAGCGCACCCTTGCCCTTGTCATAGATCGCGGCGATGCGACCGGTACTCTCGACGCTGCCCTCGGGCGGAATCTCTTTGTAGATCTCGATCTTCTGCTCGCCGTGGACCAGCATGGCCGGGTTGAACGAGCCCATCTCACGGAAGGGCACCCCCCCCCCGCCCACGATCACGGCGAAGGTCGGGAGGACCCGCTGGTTCTTCTCCGTGGAGAACTCGAGCTCGTCGGTTCCGGCTCCCACGCCGAGCGCGTAGAGCATGCAGTCCTTGGCCGTCCACGAGCGCAGACTCGGTTCTCCCTCCGTTCCTACCTTGCTTGGATCAATCGGCATCGACTCGTCCCCTCGCTCTGGTTCCGGCTATTCTAGCTCATCGACTGCCGTCGTAGCTCACCCGGTAGACGGCCCCGGCATAGTCGTCGGAGATGTAGAGCGCTCCGTCCGGCCCCACCGCCACGTCCACGGGCCGGCCGACCACGTCCTCGTTCAGCTCGAAGCCCCGCACGAAGTCGGACTCCTGGATCTCCCCTGTGGCCTCGTCCCACTCGAGCAGCACCACGCGGTAGCCGCTCTTGCGGCTGCGGTTCCAGGACCCGTGCTGTGCCACGAAGGCGGCGCCACGGTAGCGGCTGGGAAAGGCGCTGCCCCGGTAGAAGGTGATCCCGAGGGGAGAGCTGTGCGCGACGAACCCGTGCACCGGGGAGCTGCTGGCCCGGATCCGATCCTCGTGGCCCGCGCCGAACTTGGGATCGGGCACGCGGTCGCCGTGCGCGTACGGCCAGCCGTAGAAGCCTCCTCGATCGACCCGGTTGAGCTCGCAGGGCGGGAAGTCGTCGCCCAGGTAGTCGCGACCATTGTCCGTCGCAAATAGCGCTCCGGTTTGAGGCTGCCAGTCGAAGCCCACGGAGTTACGCAGTCCGGTGGCGTAGATCTCCTCTCCGGTTCCGTCGGGCCGGTAGCGCACGATGGCCGCACGGCGCTTGTCAGCTTCGATGCAGGCGTTGCAGCTCGAGCCGATCGAGACGTACATCCAGCCGTCGGGGCCGAAGCGCAGGGTGCGGGTCCGATGGTTCCCCCCCCTGGGCAGGTTCGACACGATCGTCTCGAGCTCCCCCTGCGTCGTCCTGCGCAGGGCGTCGTAGCGCACACGCCGAACAGCGCCCACCTCGGCCACGTAGAGCCACTCGCCGTGGAAGTCCAAGCCGTGCGGGCGGTCGAGATCCTGAAGCAGCGGGCGCATCCCGTCCGCGCGTCCATCCCCGTTCTCGTCCCGCTCGAGCAGGAAGACAGTGGACTGGCGGGGGGAGCTCACCAGCAGGTCGCCGGCGGACGTGAAGCGCATGAAGCGAGCGTTCGAGACGCCCTGTGCGAAGATCCCGATCGAGAACCCCTCGGGCACCTTGACGCGCTGCACGAACTGGCTTTGGGGCAGGGGCTTTGCACCCAGGATGAAGCTGCGGAGCGGCACGTTGACCGCGTAGCGCTCCGGGAGCAGCACGCTGCAGGCCAGCACGGCAAGCGCCAGAATCAGGGCTCCGGCCAGCAGGCTTCGCATCGACCCAGCATAGCCCAGCCGCCCTTTGATTCAGCGCGGGACCGGGTCTAGACTGGCAGACGCTGGAGGTGGACGGAGGATTGCCGCCGGTACACCGTGTACCGGGGGAGGAAAGTCCGGGCTCCACAGGGCAGGGAGGTGGCTAACGACCACCGGAGGCGACTCTAGGGAAAGTGCCACAGAAACGACACGGCCTACCTCCGTCCTTCGTGGACGGAGCGGCAAAGGTGAAAACGTGGGGTAAGAGCCCACGCGTGACAGCCGGGTGACCGGCGACGGGGTAAACCCCTCCCGGAGCAAGCTCAAATAGGGACGCCGACGAGGGTGGCCCGCCTGAACCACGCGGTCCCCTCAGGGGGGCGGCGCGGCGGCGTCCGGGTCAGAGCGCTCGAGCCCAGCGGTAACGCTGGGCCTAGACGAATAATCCTCATCATCGACACCGAAAGGAGTCGGCGGAACAGAACCCGGCTTACAGTCCACTGACGGCCCGTTTTCGGGTTCGTCACCCGGCGGGAAGAAGTCGAGAAATCGACCACGCCCGCCGGGCTCCGGCCCATTCTGCACGTACAGGGTGAGGCAATCAAGCAGAAAATGGTCATCGGGATCGACCAAGTGGACTTCCTGACCACTGACGGGCTCCAGCGGGCGACTGATGCAGAGTTTGAAGTTTCGAGCTGGAGATCCTCCCGGTGGTCTGCAGCCCCGATTCCTCCGACCCACGTGCTGTGGAGCGCCCCGGTAGACGCCGGGTCGGCGATCCCGTCCCCATAGGCCCCAGACCAAGCGATGGTGTCGTGAGTCCTGCCTGTGTAGATTCATAGGCGCTACGGCGTGATGATTCACGAATGCCCAACGATCCCATGGTTTCCCGAAGGCGTCTGCTCCAGATGATGGTTACCGCCGGAGGCTTCGCGCTAGTGGGGCACCACGGCTGGGCGGCTCCGCCCCTTCCAATCACGCCTGATCAGGTTCTCGGGCCCTTCTACCCGGTCACGAAGCCTCTCGACCAGGATGCGGACCTGACGACAGAACCTGGGAAGGCCGGGGCGCGGGGGCAGGTCATCCACATGATGGGAAAGGTGCTCAACCAGCAGGGTGAGCCGGTGTCTGGCGCGCGCGTCGAAGTCTGGCAAGCCAACGCGCACGGTCGCTACCGCCACGAGCGGGACAGGAATCCCGCTCCCCTCGACCCGCATTTTGCGGGATTCGGGGTACAAACGACGGACCAGGCGGGACGTTACCGTTTCAAGACGGTCAAGCCGGGGCCCTATCCCGTCGGCTCGGACCGAATGCGTCCTCCCCATATCCACTTCAAGATCACCAGTCTCTCCAATCGGCTCGTCACGCAGATGTATTTCCCCGATGAACCGCTGAATGCCAAGGACTTCATTCTCCAGTCCTCGCTGAACCCAGAGGCGCTCATTGCGCTCATCCGGCCACCGACACCCGATCTCGAACCCGATTCGAAGCTTGCCGTCTGGAACATCGTACTCGCGCAGCGCTGACGACTGCCCTCCATAAGAGGGCCCAGAGGGCCCTGGGGGCAAATCCCGCGGTAGCCTCGTTTAGTGTGGCGACAACGCAGCCCTCCCTCGATCTCTCCCCGGTCACGCGGCCCCGGCCTCGCGCGAGAGCTTGGCGGCCATGGACTTCGAGACGGCGAGGACGTCCGCGATGCCGGCCAGGCTGCGGCCGCTTTTTCGGAGCCGACGAACACGCCGGAGGAGTCAGCGGACCACGCCGAAAAGGGTGACACCGCGCCGGTCCCGGTCCCATCCAGGGGCCGATCCTGGTGCCATCCGGTGCGGTCAGGTGCCGACCGACCGCTCTGGGTTCTCGCACTCGACTCACGCCGGACGACCTCGACCGTCTATTCGTCTTCTCACGGGCCGCGGGGCCACCCCTACTCAACGCGATCTTGAACGGCACGAGCGCCGTGCTGATCTCATTCGGGCTCTGGGCCATCAAGCAGCGCAAGCGCACGCTGCACGTGCGGCTGATCCCCTGGGCACCGAGGACGACGACACGCTGCAGGCCCTCGACGAGCTCTTTGGACTGTTGAGGTAAGCTTCGCGCATGCCGACGATTGCCGAGGCCGTGCTCGCCCACGCGCGCCGGAATTTCCCGGAGCGGGCCGTCGACAAGCTGCGCTGGGAGCAGGGCGGCCTCGTCGAGAACATTCCGGACCTCGCGCTCATCCGCGTCGCGGGCTCCGAAGACGGTGCGCCCTGGGTCTACGTGAGCGCCGGGGCGTCGGCCGAGGCCATGGACGACGGATACGGCCTTGAGTTCTTCGTCGTCGCCCGAACGGACCAGCAAGAAGCAGCGAAGCTGGTAGCGATGGTCGCGAACCTGCACGCCGATCCGCGCTACCCGATGTCGCTGGGCCAGGTGCTCGAGATCGGTCACCCCTGGCTTCCGGGCTCCAGCTGCGATCACTTGCTCGTGTGTCTTCCCGGGCCATTCGGTGAGGAGTTCGAGTGGCACTCCCCGACCGAGCACACGATTCGCTTCATCTGGCTGATGCCGATCACGCGAAGCGAGGCCGAGTTCGTGCGCCAGCACGGCTTTGCCGAGCTCCAGCGGAAGCTCGGCACCTCGCAGGCGGATGTGACGGCCCTGGAGCGCTCGTCGGTGGTGTAGGCGTACGAGGGACGGATCGGCCCGGTGAGCGAAGCGGGGGGGGTAGCCCCCCCGCCAGGCCGACACTCAATGCGCAGAGCGCCCAGTGAGCCCGGACTGTAGCACCGAGGAACGGACCGCTGCATGGCCGGGTTGTCACGACCCGATGCGATGCCGTAGGATCGCGGGTGGACACCCGCTGAAGGGAGGACCGAGATGGGGATTCAGGTCGGTGACCGACTGCCCGAGCTGCAGCTACAGGTCGCGAAGCCGGGCGGTATCGAGAGCGTCTCGACCAAGGACCTGTTCGCGGGCAAGAAGGTCGTGCTGTTCGCGGTGCCCGGTGCGTTCACGCCGACCTGCTCGCTCAAGCACCTGCCGGGATTCATCGAGAAGGCCGCCGAGATCCGTGCGAAGGGCATCGACAGCATTGTCTGCCTCGCGGTCAACGACGCCTTTGTGATGGATGCCTGGGCCAAGGAGCGTGGCACCGGCGACGCCGTGATCATGCTCGCGGACGGGAGCGCCGAGTTCACAAAAGCGGTTGGGCTCGAGCTTGACGGCAGCCGCTTGGGCTTGGGCCTTAGAAGCCAGCGCTACGCCGCCATCATCGAGGACGGCGTCGTCAAGTCGCTGCACGTCGAAGAGCCCAGACAGCTCGAGGTGAGTAGCGCCGAGGCGATCCTGAGGGGACTCTGAGCCGCACAGCCGGCTCCTGACCCAGGAGGCAGTCATGGCACGAGTCGAGAAGCTCTCTGAAGACGAGCTCCGCAATGAGTTGGACACTTTGGACGGCTGGTCGCTCCAGAACGGCAAGCTACATCGCGAGTTCCAATTCCAGGACTTCAACGAGGCATTCGGCTTCATGACGCGCGTCGCGCTGATCGCGGAGTCGATGGAGCATCATCCCGAGTGGTTCAATGTCTGGAACGGCGTGGTCGTCGACCTCTCGACCCACGACGCGGGTGGCGTCACCTCGCTGGACGTCCAGCTGGCTCGGAAGATGAACGGGATCGCGGACTGACCGTCCGTCAAGCC